>Ga0209398_1000028_pt1 | contig 136838 bp, 123 predicted proteins | sample AshMeaBigSpring_FD_184125 | JGI IMG/M metagenome (GOLD analysis project Ga0209398, IMG submission 184125) | Groundwater microbial communities from Big Spring, Nevada to study Microbial Dark Matter (Phase II) - Ash Meadows Big Spring (SPAdes)... | ecosystem: Environmental > Aquatic > Deep...
AAATTCCGCCGCTATCCGTAAAGGCGGCAAAAAAGCGGAAGCAAAAAAGAGGAAGAAAGTCTGGATTGCTTCCCGCCACGCTTCGCTCGCGGTCGCAATGACGGGGACAGGAACCGCCTTTTTCAACAGTCTGCTCGAGCAATTCCAGCGAAAGCATGCCCCCGCGAAGGCGGGGGTGGAAACCGGTTTCGCGTCCGGAATTGCATAAAAACGTGAGAGTAGAGCGTTTCAGGTGGCTCGGTCTTCGCCGGAAACGCTCTATTGTCTGCGCGCTCCCATGTTGTGCTTGCAATCGGGGCGATTGATGCACCGCGTCGCCGGATTGTCTATTCCTCCTCCGGCGCAAGCGTGAGGGAGAGGCCGTCGAGCGTTGCTTCGTCCCAGATGATCTGGCAGGCGAGGCGCGAGGCGGGCTGAACCGCGAGCAACTGGTCAAGCTGGGCCTCTTCATCCGCGCGCGGTGGTTCGAGGCGGGAAAGCCAGCCCGCATCGATATAGACATGGCAGGTGCCGCACGCCGCAGCCCCCCCGCAGCTTGCCGCGATGGGAAGGCCGAAATCACGCATGATCTCCATGAGCCGGTAACCGGCAATGCCGGGGAGACGGTGCAGGGCCCCTGCCCGATCCCTCACCTGAAAGGCGCCATCGGCCTCCGCAGGGTCGAACCCCGGATCAGGCAGAGCGTCAGAGGCCTGCGTATCCTGTCTCTCACTCATACCCGAACCACAAAGAGGTTTTTTGATCTTCGCGCGCCAGAGACACTATTTCCGCAGGCGGCTCAGTCCATGGTCTTGCCAAAAAATCTTGCCACCGGCCTTGCGCTGGGGCAATACATAAATTCCGGTGAAACGGATATTTGTTCGGCTCAAAAAACAATTCCGTTGCTGTCGAGGACAAACCACCATGCAAGAGCGCGAAAAACCCAAGGAGATGGAAGCGGGCGCGCTTGCGCTCTCCGGCCAGCTTGGCAAAACCATCCAGCGCCTCAGGAAAGCCTATAACCTCTCGCTCTCCGAGCTTGCCGAACAATCCGGCGTCGCCAAATCCATCATCAGCCAGATCGAGCGGAACGAAACCAACCCCACGCTTGCCACCATCTGGCGGCTTTCACAGGCGCTCGATGTTTCGATCGAGCGGTTTCTGGTCTCCTCCGATGACAACCCGTTTATCGAGAAATCCTCGCGCGGGGATACGCCGATCCTCGTTTCGGATGACGGGCGGATGCGGCTCGCCATCATCGGCTGGCTCAAGACCGTGGAATGGCTGCAATGGTATGACATGCAGGCCGAACCGGGCGCGATGCTGGATTCAGACCCGCATCAGCGCGGCTCGGTCGAGTGCCTCTCGGTCATCAGCGGCACGTTCACGGTGGAGATCGCGGGTGTCACGGAAACCATCAGTGCAGGCGAAACCCTGCGCTATCGCTGTGACCGCCAGCATATCATCCGCTGCACAGGAACGGAGCCGGGGCACGCGACGATGGTGGTGATTCTCAAAGCGGCGGTGATGGATTAGAGCGGTTTCCGACCTGATTAAATCAGGTCGACCGCTCTATCTTCTTGTTTTTATCGCATTTTCTTCACGCGAACCGGTATCCACTTCGCTTGAAAATGCTCTGAACCATCGTTATAAAATTTTCCCGCCCAGAGCGGTGATGCCGCCAAACACGATGATGATGGCCGCAAGAAACGTGATTGCCGCGCGGCGGGTGACATGGGCGGAAATCTCCGCCTCCGCGCCATCCTCATAGGCAGCAGCGGGTTTTTTCCCCGTCACCATCGCCGTGATCAAAGGCTCGCCGGCGAAAAGCCCGTAAAGGCTGTTCGCGAGAATATGCAGCCCGATCACGGCGAGAAGAATGTTGAAGCCTCGCACATGCAGCTTCGAGACCAACTCCGTCTGCTCATCGCTCAGGAGGCGCTTGAGCGGCCCCGCGACAATCTCGTTATGTTCGAGCGTGAAAAGCCCGAGCGTGGCTTGCAGGAAAACCCCGCCGAGCAGGATGAAAATCACCACACTGCCGAGAGGATTATGGCCGAGGAACCGGCGTTTTCTGCCCCGTAAGGCATCCCCCACATAGCTGAGGATGAAAAACGGCCCGCGCAGAAAATGCGCGAAGCGCGCGGTGGAGGAGCCGACAAAGCCCCAGATGAAGCGAAACACCAGCAGAACCAGCACGAAATACCCGTTCCAGCGATGCCAGATCAAGGTATGATCGCCCATGGCATGGCCAAAGGAATGGCTCGCCATGGCGGAAACGATACCGAGTACCAGCAGCCAGTGAAAGGCGCGGGTTGGCCAGTCCCAGGCCTTGACCGCACGAGAGGTGCCCGCTTGCATCTCAGGCTCTATTTGGCGCGAAAATCATTGTGGCAGGCGCCGCAATTGCCCAGAACCTTCGGCATATTGGCCTTGAAGCTCGCTTCATCCGTGATGCTGGTTTGCGCGGCTTTGGCATCCGCCTCCAGCTTGGCAAAGAGCGCGGTGAATTTGGCATTATCCGTCCAGATGGCGGGCAAAGCCTTGGTTTCGCCGCCCTCTTTTGAGTCGGGCGGGAAGAGCTTGGCGGCAACGGGGGCCTTTTCAGTGATAACCTTCAATGCCTCCTGAACATCCGCGAGCGCGAAGGGCGCTTCGCCGCGCAGCATCGGGCCAACCGGGCGCAGGGCATTGCCCATGCTTTTAAGCGCATCCTTGCGCTGGGCAATGGCGGGGGATTGCGCAAGAGCCGCCGTCGCGCCAAGCGCGATCAGCACGGAAGACAGAATGAAACGACGCATGGGAAGTCCTTTTCATGGAGAATCCGGGAAAGCAGAACAGACGATACTGGCAGTGATCTCGATTTTCACGCATTCTGTCGAGCGTTTTATCCTTGCATTCATGCAAAAAAGAACCGCCTTCACAGAGGCGTGAAAGGCATCATGTTGCGCCTTTCGCCTTTTTTATGGCAAGCCAGATGCTCTGCGCCGTGGCGGGCATGTCGATATGCCTTATGCCATAACCGCGCCGCAGCGCATCGACCACGGCATTCATCACCGCAGGCGCTGCGCCGATCGTTCCTGCCTCACCCGCCCCTTTTACCCCCAAGGCATTGGTGGTGCAGGGAATATTCTGCGTTTCAAACGAGAAATGCGGCATATCCTCCGCACGCGGCATCGCGTAATCGAGGAAACTCGCGGTGAGCATCTGCCCGGTTTCATCCTGCACATAACGCTCGATCAAGGCTTGCCCGATGCCCTGCGCCACGCCGCCATGGATCTGCCCCGCAAGCAGCAGCGGGTTGAGCGTCGCGCCGAAATCATCAACGATCTCGTAATTGACGATGTTCACCTCCCCGGTCTCGGGCTCGATCTCGACCTCGCACACATGCGTGCCGTTGGGGTAGGTCGCTTCAGGCGGGCGGAAGCTGCCGGTGGTTGCGAGCATTTCCGGCTTCGCACCCGGCAGGGCGGCGATTGCGCTGTAATCAAGCCCGCGATCCGTGCCCGCGATCATCACGCGGCCATCGGCGATTTCAAGATCGGAGACTGCCGCCTCCAGCGCTTCGGCGGCAAGGGTCTTGAGATTGCCGGCAAGGCTCTCCGCCGCCGCCGCGACGCCCGCCCCGCCAACGGGAATGGAGCGTGAGCCGCCGGTGCCCGAGCCGGTGGGTGTTTCGCGCGTATCACCCTGCAAGACGCGGATTTTATCGAGCGGAACATCCAAGTGCTGCGAGACAAGCTGGGCATAGGCGGTTTCATGCCCCTGCCCGTTCGATTGCGTGCCGATGCGCACGCTGAAGGTGCCATCCTTTTCAAGCCGCACATAAGCGGGTTCAGGCGAGCCGCCACCGCAGGCCTCGATATAAACGCCAAGCCCGATGCCGCGCAGCTTTTTCGCCTTTTTCGCCGCTTTCAGCCGCGCGGGAAAGCCAGCCCAATCGGCCTTCTCCATTGCCTTTTGCATATGGGTGGCAAAATCCCCGGTATCATAGACGCGCCCGGTCGTGGTTTTATACGGCATCTGCCGGGATTTGATGAGGTTTTTCTTGCGAAGCGCGATGCGATCCATCCCGATCTCATCCGCAATATAATCCACCAGCCGCTCGATCACATAAGCGGCCTCGGGGCGGCCTGCGCCGCGATAGGCATCTATTGGCACGGAATGGCTGTAAATGCCGCGAATATGCGCGTAACCCACGGGGATATCATAGCAACCCGTGAGCATGGTCGAGCCGATCCACGGAATGAACGGCCCATATTGCGAAAGATACGCCCCCATATTGGCATCGAGCGCCACGCGCATCGCGAGAAACCTGCCCTTGGCGTCGAGCGCCATTTCCGCGCGGTTGAGATTATCGCGCCCATGCGCGCAGGCGAAGAAATGCTCGCCGCGCTCGCAGATCCATTGAACCGGGCGCTTCAACAGCCGCGCCGCTTCCATCACCAGCGGATATTCGCGATACAGGAAGGTTTTGGTGCCAAAGCCGCCGCCGACATCCGGCGTGATGACGCGGATTTTCGCAGGGTCGCATTTGAAGATGAATTTCGCCAGAGTGTCGCGCAGGCCATGGCTGCCTTGCGAGCCCAGCGTGAGGGTGACGTGATCGCCCGCAACCTCGGCGAGAACCGCGCGCGGCTCCATGTAATTCGCGACAATCCGGCTGTTGATGATATCCAGCGCGACAACGCGGTCTGCTTTGGCAAAAACCGCGTCGGTTTCAGGCTTTTTACCCAGAATGGTATCGAAGGCCACGTTATCCGGGCATTCGGGGTGAACCGCCACGGCCCCCTTGGCGCGGGCACTGGCGATATCGCCCACAACCGGTTCCGCGTGCCAGGTGATGGCAATCACCTCGGCCGCATCACGCGCCTGATCGAGCGTCTCCGCGACGATAAAGGCCAAAGCCTCGCCGATATGGCGCACATGGTCTTTCGGCAGAACGGGGTAAGGGGGCGTCTTCATCGCCGTGCCGTCGCCGTTTTTCACCGGAGCCTGGCAGGGCAGATCCCCGAGATGCGCCACCTCCCTGTGCGTGAGGATGAGCTGAACCCCCGGCATGGCGCGAGCAGCGGCCACATCATCAATCGTGAAACGCGCATGCGCGTAAGGGGCGCGCAGCACGAAGCCCTGAACAGCGCCTTTCGCCGTGGCATCGGTCGCGTAATGGCCATGGCCGGTGATGAAACGCTGATCCTCAACACGGGTCAGCGGCTGGCCCATTCCGAATTTCATATCTCGCATGTGATGCTTTATCCTGTCGCAGGGATGATCTTATGATTCTAGAGCAATTCCAGCGAAAGTGGAAACCGGTTTCGCGTACGGAATTGCGGCAAAACAAAGAGATAGAGCGTTTCAGGTGACTCGGTCTTCGCCGGAAACGCTCTAAGGTAGGCTCCTGGCTTCAGCAATCAACCGGAATGATCCGCTGAACAAAATTCATGGCGTATCAATAGGCGTTCTTTGCCTTGAGAAGCGCAACCGGCGTCATCAGCAGAATATAGAGATCAAAGACAAGAGACCAGTTTTCGATATAATAAAGGTCGAAATCGACCCGTTTTTCGATTTTTTCGCGCGTGTCGGTTTCCCCGCGCCAGCCATTGATCTGCGCCCAGCCGGTAATGCCGGGCTTCATGCGGTGGCGGGCGAAATAGCCATCCACCACATCCTGAAAAAGCTGGTTTCCGGCCCTTGACTGCGTGGCATGCGGGCGCGGGCCAACGAGCGACAAACTCCCCTGCACAACATTGAAAAGCTGTGGCAATTCATCGAGCGATGCCTTGCGGATGATGCGGCCCACGCGCGTTACGCGCGCATCCTGCTGCGTCACCTGCTTCCGGCCCTCCTGATCCGCGCGCTCGTGATGCATGGAGCGGAATTTATAAACCTCGATCAGGTTGTTATTGAAGCCATAGCGCTTCTGGCGAAAGAAAACCGGCCCTTTCGTATCAAGCCTGATGGCCAGGGCCACGAGCAGCATGACGGGGGCGAGCATCAGCAGCAGCAGGGCCGCGAGAACGCGGTCTGAAACCGCCTTGATCGCAGCATCCCAATCGGAAAGCGGGCGGTCGAATACCGCCAGAAACGGCACATCGCCAATATAGCTATAGGCGCGTTTCGAGAGTTTCAGCCGGGATTGATGCGCCGCGATCCGCACATCGAGCGGGAGAACCCAGAGCTTGCGCATGAGATGGAGGATGCGCTCCTCCGCGCTGGGCGGCAGGGCGATGATGATGAGATCCACCCATTCATCGCGGCAATAGGCCTCCAATTCGTCAAAGGTGCCGATCTTGCGATAGCCCTCTGCCGAAGCGGGCGAGCGCGCCTCGCCACGATCATCGAAAATGCCGAGGATATGGATCGCGCCGCTACCGCTCTTTTCCAGGCGCTGGATCAGGTCGTCGCAAGCCTTGCCGCCCCCCACGATCACCGCGCGGCGCGCGAGGCTGGCCTGCATCGGTGTTGTTGCCAGAAGCCGCGCCAGGCCGATGCGCGCGAAGGGCAGGAACAGCAGGCTCGCCGCGAGCCAAACCATCAGCCAGGCGCGGAAAAACGCCATATCAACGCCAAAAAAGATACCGCCGCCCAGCGCCAGACCGAAAACAATAAAATTGACGGACAAAATCCGGCGCACCTGCCGTGAAACAGAGAGCAAGGCCGGAATTGTGTAAGCCCATAGCCGCTGAAGGCCATAAACCACGAAAAATGGCAGCATGATGAAAACCGCGAGCGCAACCCTGTCCTCGTCGAAAGCATCACCCAGCAGAATGGTGGCAAAAACTGCCCCCAGACTCCACAGGATCGCAAGGTCTGACAGAAGCACAAAACCGATCAGCTTCTGCTTTGAAAGCCGGGTGAGCCAGTTGAAATTGACCCCGAGAGGCAAAGGCCGGCTCTTTTGAGCGCCATCCATCATCAAACTCCGCATCCGCACATCTTGCAGTGCGAGCTTATGCAAGAAGCTTCGCAATTTGGTTAAATCACTGATGCAAGGCGCCAGAACCGGGCCTCAGCACAAAACCGGAGGATCGAGGTGCAGGATAATACCAAAGGTCACAAGAAAATGACTCTTTGGTATTCTGTCCTGAATTGATCAAGCCATTGGGTATATTTGGTCAATTCAGGCTCTTCAAAGGCCCCATGCGTCAGCATCCGGGGCCCTTGGTATGACACGGGGTGGCTTCACTTGTCATTCCCGACGCCTCGAAGAGGCGAGCGGGAATCCATTTTACAACAAGGGTAACGCAATGGTTTGAGGAAGCGTTGCTTCCGTCAAAAACCGTCATGCTCTAGAATCGGAGGGTCGAGGTGCAGGATGTGGAAAATTGGTGGGTGATGAGCGGGTTCGAACCACGAACAGGCGCAGGCGAAGCCGAGCCGCAGCATAGAACCGGAGGGTCGAGGTGCAGGATAAAATGATTGGTGGGTGATGTAGGGTTCGAACCTACGACCCGCTGATTAAGAGTCAGCTGCTCTACCAACTGAGCTAATCACCCGTGCCTCGTAAAAGGCAATGCACGCTAAACTGCGCGATAACGGCTCGATAGCGCATTGGTGCCGGACTGTCCAGCGTGAATAGATAAATTACTCCTCCGCTCGCAAAACGCGAGGGCTGACAAATTTAATAACCTCATCAGCCGAGGTGGCACCCACAGGAGGTGCTTCATTAGGTTTAAGTTTGAAAACTTGAATATAAACATCCTGCCCTGGCTTAAGCGTAGAAAATGTTGAACCTGGATTATAGGTTGTAAATGCAGAGCGACCCACAAAATTGGTTTGCGAATAACCAGCCGTTTGAGAGACTACAGTGCTCGATGCATCATTTGCCCCAAGAACAACAAAATGAGTTGCTCCGGCAGATTTTGTTGTTTCGGCAGCTTTAAGCAATACGTAGTCTTGTATTATAACAGATGATGTATATCCATTTCCACGAGCAACAATACGATAACGATCAGATGTAATCTGTTGTGAATCTACACCACCTGTAAGACCCATAGTTTGATATTTTGTAGCACATCCACTTAATGATAAAACAAAAAACAGTAACGTCATTTTTTTCATATGCATCTCCCCAGCCCAAAATAAATTATTATAAATTTATTCGAATTGCAAGTATTTCACTATCCCCACAGCCACGCAGCGCCGCGCACGCCGGAGCTGTCACCGTGCTGCGCCGGGCGAAGCGGTGTGATGAAGCGTTCGGAGAAGATATACCGCGCGATCAAACCGGGCAGGCGCGCATAAAGCGCCGCAACACGGCTCATGCCGCCGCCCAGCACGATGACATCGGGGTCGAGGATATTCACAACCTGCGCGATGGCGCGGGCAAGGCGATCAAGATACGCGTCGAACGCCGCCATCGCCGCGCCCTCCCCCGCTTCTGCGGCGGCGATGATGGCGGGCGCAGCGAGAACCCGCCCCGTCTCCCGCGCAAAATGCCGCTCGAACCCCGCGCCCGAAACCCATGTTTCGATGCAGCCCTGCTTGCCACAAAAACACGGCGCAGCGACTTTCAATTCCGCTTCGCCCGGCCAGGGCAGCGGGTTATGCCCCCATTCTCCGGCGATGCGGTGCGGCCCCTCCCATGCCCGCCCGTCAAGCGCGAGGCCCGCGCCGCAACCGGTGCCAAGAATGGCGGCGAACACCATGCGCGCGCCTGCGCCCGCGCCATCGACCGCTTCGGACACCGCAAGGCAATTCGCGTCATTCGCGAGCCGCACCGGGCGATCGAGCGCGGCTTCAAGGTCGCTCTTGAAGGGCTTCCCGTTCAATTCCGTGGAATTGGCGTTGATCGCGAGGCCCGTGAAGGGCGAAATCGCCCCCGGCATGCCGATGCCGAGCGAAAACGGCCCGGCATGGCCCATGGCGAGAAGCCGCGCCTCCACCCCCGCAACCAGCCCGGTGAGCATGCCAAGAAGGGCGCTATAATCGCCACGCGACGTCGGCACGCGCTCCCGCAAAATCACCGCGCCTCCAGCATCAAGCGCGATGATCTCGGTTTTCGTGCCGCCAAGATCGATCCCGAGGCGGATGCGGCCCTCAGCGCGCAATTACGCCGCGCCGTGATGCGCGTGAACGCGGGCGTGAACCGCCCCGCCCTCCGCCCGCGCCGTGAGCTTGTTCAGCGCGACGATATAGGCCTTTGCTGAAGCCACCAAGGTATCAGGGTCTGCCGCGCGGCCCGTCACCAACCGGCCGGAACTGTCGCCAAGGCGCACCGAAACCTCCGCCTGCGCATCCGTTCCCTCGGTCACGGCGTGAACCTGATAAAGCTCCAGCGTCGCGTCATGCGGGAGTGCCATCTGGATGGCGTTGAAGGTGGCATCCACCGGGCCATTGCCCGTCGCCTGCCGCGTCTGGTGTTGGCCGTCGATATCGAGCGTGAGAACGGCTGATTGCGGGCCGTTGGTGCCGGCCACCACGAGGAGGTTCAGCACTTTCACGCGGTCTTGCGCGGTCGCGATATTCTCGTCGATCAGCGCCTCGATATCCTCGTCATAAATGTGCTTCTTGCGATCCGCGAGCGCCTTGAAGCGCACGAAGGCGTCCTCCAACCGGTTATCCGAAACCTCATAGCCCATCTGCTTGAGTTTATCGCGGAACGCGTTGCGGCCCGAATGCTTGCCCATGACAAGGCTGGTTTTGGAAACGCCGACCGTTTCCGGCGTCATGATTTCATAGGTCTGGTTGTTTTTCAGCATGCCATCCTGATGGATGCCGCTTTCATGCGCAAACGCATTCCGCCCCACGATGGCCTTGTTATATTGCACCGGGAAGGAGGTCGCGACCGAAACCAGCTTCGAGGCGCGGCTCAATTGCGTGGTTTCGATGCCGGTGGTGAAGGGAAAGGCATCGGCGCGGGTTTTGATCGCCATCACCACCTCTTCGAGCGCGGCATTGCCCGCGCGCTCGCCAATGCCGTTGATGGTGCATTCCACCTGCCTAGCCCCGCCAATGAGGCCCGCGAGCGTATTCGCCACCGCCATGCCGAGGTCATTATGGCAATGCACGGAGAAAATCGCCTTGTCCGCGTTCGGAACGCGCGCGCGCACCATTTCGAACATCGCGCGATATTCATCAGGCGTGGTGTAGCCCACGGTATCGGGCAGGTTGATGGTGGTCGCCCCGGCCTTGATCGCGGCTTCGACACAGCGGCAGAGGAAATCATGCTCGGTGCGGGTGGCATCCTCCGCTGACCATTCGACATCCGCGACATGGTTCCGCGCGCGGGCGACGGACGCCACGACCATGGCGAGAACCTCATCCGGCTCCTTTTGCAGCTTGTATTTCATATGCACTGGCGAGGTGGAGAGAAAGGTATGGATGCGCGGTTTTGCAGCATGGCGCACCGCCTCCCCCGCCCGGTCGATATCCTTCATGCCCGCCCGCGCGAGGCCTGCAACGCTCGCGCGCTTCACACGCCTGGCAATGGCGGAAACGGCTTCGAAATCGCCTTCCGAAGCGATGGGAAACCCCGCCTCGATGATATCAACGCCCATCGCGTCGAGAAAATCGGCGATATCGAGCTTTTCCTCGAAGGTCATGGTCGCGCCGGGGCATTGCTCGCCATCACGCAAGGTGGTGTCGAAAATCAGAACCCGGTTTTTATCAGAAGGCATGTTTGCATCAGAAGACATAGGGTTGATCCTTTGTGATCAAGGCCCGCCGGACAAAGTAAGCGTCAACGGCAGGGAATATGAAAATCGGGAACGGGGATGAGGGAAAAGCGTAACCCCTGAGAGCCCAGGCGAACCCGGACGGCCCTCAGGGGCCGCTAAGAAGCAGCAGCGCAGCAGCGGAAAAAGCCAGGCTGAAACACGCGCTGGCGCAAAGGCTGCGGCGCGTGGCGGAAAAGCTGGCTGGGGCAAGGCTGCGCGACAAAAAATGATCCTTTGAAAAGCAAGATCAGGATAATGTTCATTACGCGTGGTTTTTGTTAACAACAAGTGAAATAATGCGCAGATGCGTTGCCCTGCTGCGCGCCGCTTTCTTTTCCGGAGTTTGACGATGCTGTTTTTTTCGCGCTCAACCGCCTTTGCTCTTCTGCTTGCTTCGGGGCTTTCTGCCTGCGGCGGGGCAGAACCGCCCGCCCCCGCGCTCACGCAGGCCGCACCGCAAGAGCAGCGCGGCGTTGTGCCGACGCCGGACACCTTCCGCATGCCGGAGGGCACGGGCTGCGCGGGCGATATCGCGCGGTTCCGCGCCATTCAGGCGAATGATCTTGAAACCGGGCATACCACGCAATCGGTGTATAACCAGATCGAGGCCGAGATGAAAAAAGCTGACAATCTGTGCCAGGCGGGCAATTCGGGCGCGGCGAGCGCCCATGTCCGCGCCACCAAAAGCCGCTTCGGCTACCCCTAATTACACTAGCAACCTCCCCTCACTAACCCGAACCGCCGCGCCGCCAATCGAAGCAGCGACAAGCGCGCCATGCTGGATATCAAGATCAAGCACGATAAGGCTCGGCCGCCCCATCTCGAACCCCTGCTCGATCACGAGCTGGTGAATGCCATCCTCCGGCGCTTCGGTTAAAGCGGCAACCCCGGCAAAGGCGGCAATCGCAGCCCCGGTTGCCGGGTCTTCGACAATGCCGAGGCCGGGCGCGAACATCCGGGCATGGATGTGATGCGAAGGGTCAACCGTCTCTTTCGTATAAAGAAAGGCAGCGCTCGTTCCTGCCGCGCCAAAGGCCGCGCGCAAAGCCCCGGCATCGGTGATGGACGCACGCCCGATGGCGTCAAGCGAACGTACCGGCACCATGGCAAAAGGAACCCCGGCAGACCAGGCGGAAAGTCCATGCGCGCCAAAGCCGATCTCAAGCGGGTCGATGCCGAGCGCTTTTGCCGCGAGCGTGGTATCAAGCGACACATCAAGCCGTTTCGGCAAAACCGGGAGAGAGAAAAAAGCGCGCGTTGTCCGCCCGGCGCGGCGCGAGACATCAACCTTCACGAGGCCGATCTTCTCTTCAAGCGCGATCGTCACCCCCGCGCCGCCCAGATGCTCGCGCGCGTTGAGTTCCGCCAGAAGAATGGCTGTCCCGACGGTCGGGTGCCCGGCGAAGGGCAATTCGCGCGCCGGCGTGAAGATGCGGATTTTCGCCGAATTCACCGGGTCATCCGGCTCGAACACGAAGACGGTCTCGGAGAGGTTGAATTCGCGGGCGATGGTTTGCATCGCGGCGTCATCCAACCCCTCCGCGTTCAGAACAACGGCGAGCGGATTGCCGGAAAAGGCGTTTTCGGTAAAGACATCAAGGGTATGGAACGGTCGTGACATGGGAAAATCCTTGCATGGAACGAGCAGTCTTCATGCAGGATTGACAGAGGCCGCGCAACTGGCAAGATGAATGGAAGAGAAATAATCCATTGCAACAGAATTCACCCGCGCGCCATTAAAGTCTTACGATGAGAGTCGAGGTGAGGCCAATCTCCCTCGCTCCTGGCAGCCAGAGCCACACCCCCGGCGCTGCTGCCTTTTCCACCGGGGAACCGTTTAAAGGATATGATTATGACCATGAAAACCGTTCTTGCTTCGGCCCTGACGGCTTTGTTCCTCTCCTCCACGGCCTTTGCGCAAACCGCGCCTGCCACAACCACCGCCCCCAAGGCCCCGCCTGCGCCAACCGCACCGGCAACCCCCGCCGCGCCCAAGGCTGCTGCCCCCGCAGCCCCGGTTGCCGCGCCGGCAGCCACTGCGCCGAAGGCCGCCGCAGCGCAAGGCCAGATGGTGAACCTCAACACCGCCACGGAAGCAGAACTCGACAAACTCGACCAGATCGGCCCGGCCCGCGCGAAATCCATTATCGAAGCCCGCACCAAAGGCGGCAAATTCAAGAACTGGGACGATTTCGTGGCCCGCAACGTGGTGCCGAAAAACGCTGAAGACGCCATCAAGAGCAAGGTCAGCTTCTGATACCAAAGGTCATTAACAATGATTCTTTGGTATTCCGTCCTGAATTTATCAAGCCATTGACTGCATTTGATAAATTCAGGGTCTTCAAAGGCCCCATGCGTCAGCATCCGGGGCCTTTGGTATAATTTCGCATCGATGACAGTGAAAAAGCCGGGGAACCCCGGCTTTTTCACGTCGAAACCTATTCCACACTCGCACCTGCGGCTTTGGCAATCGGCCCCCATTTGGCGATTTCGGCCTTCACCATCTCGCGCAAGGCATCCGGCGTCGTGCCAACGGGCGTTGCGCTGAGTTCAGCGAGTTTTGCCGCGACCGCCGGGTCCTTGATAGCGCGATTGGCGGCATCATTGAGCTTGGCCACCACATCCTTCGGGGTTTTGGGCGGTGCGAAAAGCGCGTTCCAGGTATAGGTTTCATAGCCGGGCAGGCCCGCTTCCTCCATCGTCGGCAAATCCGGCATGGCCATGGAGCGGGTCCTGGTGGTAACGGCGAGGCCGCGCAACTGGCCGGATTTGATGAACTGCGTCGAAGACGGCAGGTTGTCGAACATCACCGGCACCTTGCCCGCCACCACGTCATTAAGCGCAGGCCCCGCGCCGCGATAGGGGATATGCTGCATTTTCGTGCCGCTGAGCGATTTGAACAATTCCCCCGAAAGATGCAGCGGCGTGCCGACCCCGGAGGAGGCATAGGCGTGTTTTTCCGGCTCCGCCTTCAGAAGCGCGATCATCGCTTTTACGTCTTTTGCGGGGAAATCCGGGTGAACCACCAGCACATTCGGCACGCTGACGAGCAACGACACCGGTTCGAAATCCGCCACCGGGTCATAGGGCATGGATTTGAACACGGCCGAATTGATGGCATGGGTTGAAACCGTGCCCATCAGGATCGTATAGCCATCCGGGTTTGCTTTCGCCACGCCGTTGGAGCCGAGGTTGCCCCCGGCCCCGGCGCGGTTCTCGATCACCACGGATTGCCCCAGAATCTCACCCATTTTCTGGCCGATGATGCGGGCGATGATATCCGTTGAGCCACCCGCCGCAAAGGGCACCACCAGGGTGATGCTGCGGCTGGGAAACCCCTGCGCCAAAACCGGCGCAGCCCCCAGCAGCATGGCTGCCATGAATGCAAAAACCGCACGCCTTGTGTGAAATTCAATCATCCCGATCTCCCTCTATAGTGTTGTTCAGAGCGGTTTGCAATCAGACTGAATCAGATTAACCGCTCTATCTTTTTGTTTTATAACATTTTCTCTCGGCCAACCAGTAGCCACTTGGCCAGAAAATCCTTCAGGGTCAGGACCCAGAATAATCGCCCCGATTGAGGCACGCCCGTAAAACACGAAAAACGCAATAAGTCCGTTCAAAGGCATCATGCCTCAGGAAGGCCAATGAGCAAGCTTTTTTCGGTTCTGTGAATGGGCGGGCATCTGATACCAAAGGTCATTACGAATGACTCTTTGGCATTTCTTACGAAAATATCTTATCCCTTGATGTTGAATAAGAGATTTTCGTTTTGTTCATCGGCCTTGTGCGTCAGCATTCAAGGCCATGGGTATGATCAGACGGATAACGGCAAAACATGTAAAATTTGAATCTTTATCTTGATCAATTTGCAGAACGCTCTCGCTAATCTTATGAGGCAATGCATATAAGCAGGCGAAAAATATCATGAGCATCTCAGCCATCAGCACCAATGCCGTTCAACCCCTGCCGCAGGCTGGCACCGCGCCGCACGAAGCAGCGCCCGCTCAGCGCGCGGAAGAGATCGAAGCAGCAAAAGCCGCTGCATCTCCCCAACGCGCAGGGCTCCCATCCGGCGCGGGGCGTATTCTTGACAAGGTGGTGTGAGGCTTCAGCCTGTAGAATTTGTCGGACGGATCGAATCGACGCATCCGTCATCGCGAGGAACCGCGAGCGCAGCGTGGCGGGACGTGGCGATCCAGTTTTCTTACGATCTTGTAAAAATCTGGATTGCTTCGTCGGCCTTACACCCTCCTTGCAATGACGGCCTGCTACGACCGGTAATACTCCAGAGCGTTTCCGGCAAAGATTGAGTCGCCTGAAATGCTCTATCTCCTTGTTTTTACGCAATTCCGGACGCGAAACCGGTTCCCGCTTTCGCTGGAATTGCTCTAAACCCGCAGATACCGCTTAATTCCACCCCTTGCCTACGAGCTGCTTTTTGGCAATCCCCGCAGGAAGCGGGCGAAGTCCCGCTTCCGTGAATAAAAACCCGTGGATTGCGATCAGTTCCGCGCCTTGTCCACCAACTGGTTCTTGGCGATCCCCGCAGGAAGCGGGCAAAGTCCCACTTCCGTGAATAAAAACCCGTGGATTGCGATCAGTTCCGCGCCTTGTCCACCAACTGGTTCTTGGCAATCCCCACAGGAAGCGGGCGAAGTCCCGCTTCCGTGAATAAAAACCCGTGGATTGCGATCAGTTCCGCGCCTTGTCCACCAACTGGTTCTTCGCGATCCACGGCATCATGCCGCGCAATTTGGCACCCACGTCCTCGATCGGATGCGCGTCATGCATGCGGCGGGTTGCCTTGAAGCGCGCACCGCCCGCGCGATATTCCTGCATCCATTCGGCGGTGAATTTGCCGGTCTGGATATCCTTGAGCACGCGGCGCATTTCCGCCTTGGTCTCATCGGTGATGATGCGCGGGCCGGTGACATATTCGCCCCATTCCGCCGTGTTGGAGATGGAGTAATTCATATTGGCGATGCCGCCTTCATAAATCAGATCAACGATCAGCTTCACCTCGTGCAGGCACTCGAAATAGGCCATTTCCGGCGCGTACCCGGCTTCAACCAGCGTTTCATAACCCGCGCGGATGAGTTCGACGAGGCCGCCGCAAAGCACAACCTGCTCACCGAAGAGATCCGTTTCGCATTCTTCCTTGAAATTGGTCTCGATGATGCCGGAGCGCCCGCCGCCCACGCCGCAGGCATAGGAAAGCGCAAGCTCATGCGCATTGCCCGATGCATCCTGATGCACCGCGATGAGGCAGGGCACACCGCCGCCCTTCTGGTATTCCCCGCGCACGGTATGGCCGGGGCCTTTGGGCGCGATCATCACAACATCCACCGTCTTTTTCGGCTCGATCAGCGCGAAATGCACGTTGAGGCCATGCGCGAAGGCAATCGCCGCACCGTCGCGGATATTGGGCGCGATGTCCGTGTTGTAAATATCGGCCTGAAGCTCGTCCGGCGTTGCCATCATCATCAGGTCGGCCCATGTCGCGGCTTCCGCCACGCTCATCACCTGCAACCCATCCGCCTCGACCTTCTTTGCGGTCGGCGAGCCGGGCTTCAAAGCCACGCGCAGCTCTTTTGCGCCGGAATCCTTGAGGTTGAGCGCATGCGCGCGGCCCTGGCTGCCATAGCCGACGATGACAACCTTTTTTGCCTTGATGAGATTGAGATCGGCATCCCGGTCATAATAAACACGCATGGGGAGTTTCCTTTGTTTGTGATTTTACAAAAAATGCGACGAGGCTCCGCGCGGGGTTAAGGGCTGAACGCGCAAGGGTCAAGGGATCATCGCGCCAAAACCTCGAGAGCAATCGGCCAGAGGCTCGCCACCAGCAGCACAGCCATGGTGATGTTGAAGACTCTCACAGAACGCGGGTTCGTCAGCACCCGGCGCATTGCCACACCAAAGGCTGCCCAAACACCCATACAGGGCACACCCGTGAGGCCGAAAATGAGGCTGATAAGAAGAACAGAAGATACGTAATTTTCTGATTGCGCATAGGTGGACATGGCGCTCACCGCCATCACCCATGCCTTGGGGTTCACCCATTGGAAAGCGGCGGCTTGCAGGAAACTCATCGGCTGCCCCTGCCCTCCCCCATGCTCAGTCAATGGCGCGGAACGCGCGATTTTATAGGCCAGATAAAGCATATAGCCCGCGCCGATATATTTGAGCGCAGTGTAAACCACCGGCACGCGCGTGAACACCTCTCCCAGTCCGAGGCCGATCAAAGCCGTCATCACCACAAAGCCGGACTCGATCCCCAACATATGCGGAATGGTGCGACGAAAGCCGAAATTCACACCGGAGGCGAGCAACATCATGTTGTTTGGCCCCGGCGTAATAGAGGTGACGATCGTAAATCCGATCAGCGCGAGGATGAGATCAGCACTCACGCAGCGCTCTCGGCGCTTGCCCGGTCTCCCAACCCCGCCGCCCCGCGCGCAATCGCCGCCGCCCCGGTGCGCGAGACCTCGACCAACCCGATGGCACTCATGAGGTTGATGAAGCGCTCCACGTCATCGCTTGGCCCGGCAAGCTCGAAAATGAAGGAATTGAGCGTTGCATCCACCGTTTTCGCGCCAAAGGCTGTCGCAAGCCGCAAGGCCTCCATGCGATGCTCGGACCGGTCCGCCCCGTGCTGCGCCACCTTCACCAGGGCAAGCTCGCGCTCGATGGCGGATTTGGCGGAGAGGTTCACCACGCGATGCACCGGCACGAGACGGTCAAGCTGCGCCTCGATCTGGTCGAGCACATTCGGCGTGCCGGAGGTGACGATGGTGATGCGCGAGAGATGCTCCTCGTGCTGGGTTTCCGAAACCGTGAGGCTTTCGATATTATAGCCCCGGCCGGAAAACATGCCGGCGATGCGCGCAAGCACCCCCGGCTCGTTATCCACCAGCACGCAGAAGGTGCGGCGTTCCACGATCTGAAGCGCGACAGGGTCGGAATAATGCGATTTCATGAGGGTTCTCGTCGAATTCTCGTCTGATGTGGAAACGCATGGAAAAGAACGGAGGGGTCGGGCACCCTCACACCAACTGCTTGCCCCTGGCGTCGATGATATCGCTGGTCTTGCCCTTGAAATCCGGCAGAATCATCTCGTTATGCGCCTTGCCGGAGGGGATCATGGGGAAGCAGTTTTCCTCCTTCGCGACGAGGCAATCGAAAATCACCGGGCCGGGGTAATCGATCATCTCCATGATCGCGGCATCGAGTTTTTCGGGGTCATCACAGCGGATGCCATGCGCGTGATAGGCCTCGGCCAGCTTCACGAAATCCGGCAAGGCGGCGGAATAGCTCTCCGAATAGCGCCCGCCATGCAGCAACTCCTGCCATTGGCGCACCATGCCCATATATTCATTGTTGAGGATGAACACCTTGACCGGCAGGCGATATTGCGCGGCGGTGGACATTTCCTGCATATTCATCAGGATGGAGGCCTCCCCCGCAATATCAATCACCAGCGCGTCCTTATGCGCCTTCTGCACGCCGATGGCGGCCGGAAGCCCATAGCCCATGGTGCCGAGCCCGCCGGAGGTCATCCAGCGATTGGGCTCGTCGAAATGGAAATGCTGCGCCGCCCACATCTGGTGCTGGCCAACCTCCGTGGTGATATAGGTGTCGCGGTCTTTGGTAAGGGCATAAAGCCGCTCGATCGCGTATTGCGGCTTGATGATGGGGCCTGCCTGCTCGTAGCTCAGGGAATTGCGCGCCCGCCAGGTGTTGATTTCCTTCCACCAGCCCTTGAGCGCCTCGCCATTGGGCTGCGGCGCCTTTTCCTTCCACAGGCGCAGCATCTCCCGCAGCACGTTTTTCGCGTCCCCCACGATGCCGATATCCACCCGCACCGTTTTGTTGAGCGAGGACGGGTCGATATCGACATGGATACGCCCGGCCTCCGGCGTGCGACCGCGTAAGGAATGGGGCGCGAACCCGTCGAGCCGCCCGGTGATGCGATCATCGAACCGCGCGCCAAGGTTGATGAGAACATCGCAGCCATGCATCGCCATATTGGCTTCATAAGTGCCGTGCATGCCGAGCATGCCGAGCCATTGCGGGTCATTCGCCGGGTAGGCGCCAAGCCCCATCAGGGTGGAGGTGACAGGAAAACCGGTGAGGCGCGCCAATTCGCGCAGCAGGGCGCTCGCCTCCGGCCCGGCATTGATGATGCCGCCGCCGGTATAGAACACCGGCTTTTTCGCGCGCGCCATCATCGCCACGGCGGCCTCGATTTTCGCAACATCACCCTCCACGCGCGGGCGATAGGATTTATGCACGATGGTGTCCTTGCCGGTATAATCGCCGGTTGCAAACTGGATATCCTTGGGAATATCCACCACCACCGGGCCGGGGCGACCGGATTTCGCCACCAGAAACGCCTCATGCAGGATGCGCGGCAAATCCTCGATGCGTTTGACGAGGTAATTATGCTTGGTGCAATGCCGCGTGATGCCGACGGTATCGCATTCCTGAAATGCATCTGACCCGATGAGATAGGTCGGCACCTGCCCGGTGATGCAGACGAGCGGGATGGAATCCATCAGAGCATCGGTGAGGCCGGTCACGGCATTGGTCGCGCCGGGGCCGGAGGTGACGAGCACAACCCCCACCTTGCCGGAGGAGCGGGCATAACCCTCCGCCGCATGCACGGCCCCCTGCTCGTGGCGCACGAGAATATGCTCGATGGAGTTCTGCTGGAACAGGGCGTCGTAAATCGGCAGAACCGCGCCGCCGGGATAGCCGAAAATATGCGCGACATCCTGATCCTGAAACGCGCGCACCACCATTTCCGCGCCGGTCATCCGCTCATTCATCTTTTGCTCCTGCACGTTCCGCTCCGCCTTTTGACCTGTTCCTGCTTCTGCTGCCATCCGGGCAATAAAAAAGGCCCTCAGGGGGCCTTTGAATACGCGCTGGTGAGAGGTGTGGCTTATGCCAACCCCGCCCCCAGCGCATGTAATACAAGAATGAGAACCATCACCATCTCCGAATTGCTGCCGTTTATAAAGCGCATCACATGCCCCGTCAACTCATGAAACAACATGGCATGTCGTGTCCTGAAGCCGTCGGAAAGCAAAATATGGCGGGAGCGCAAATCCGGACATGCGGATTTGCATAAAATTTTAGCAAAATTAACCCGCGATTCACCCTTTGGGAACGCTTTGCAAAGGTATTCACGATACAATACAATTCAAGGTGGTAGAGCGCAATAATGTCAAGCGTCATACAGGGCAGATCATTTGATCAACGAGGTTTATAACGCAGACCCCGAGGTGCAGTTGAGAAGCGCGGAAGCAAGTGCGCTCCTCAAGCTTTATCGCGCTGAAAAGTCAGGCGGGAAACCTGTGACCATCGCCATGCTCAGCGCCGATGTCATGCGCCTTTACGGCGCGTTTCTCGTTGTCCTTGAGGAGCAGACGGCGGGTGAATTCACCATTCTTTATGCTGGTTCGAAGGTGCCGGATGACAGGGGCGAAAGCCTTGCCGCCAAATCGACCCTGACGATCGAGGCGCATGCGGCGGCGTTTTTCAAGCTGGGCTGCATGGAAGCGAAAGCGGCACAGAATGCCATCTGCATCCTGCATCTCACGGGGCCGGAAGCACCCGTGCACCGCTGGGAATGCCTGTTTTTACCCATGGATGACGCAGAGGGGCAAAACGGCAACCCCATCTATGTTGCGCTCTGCGTTCCGCGCGAACACAAGGGGGCGTTTCTGCTCTCGATGCTCGATGCCAGCCCGGAAGCCAGCATCATGGCAACCCCCATACGGGCGGCCAACCATGACATCAGCGATGCAACGATCATCTACGCTAATCAACGCGCAGCGGAATTGACCGGCATGCCGGAAGGCGCCAGCCTGCTCAATGCCTCGCTCTGCGGGCTTTTCGACGATGCCGGCAATAGCGGCGGCTGGTCGCGCTACATGATGAGCGCCCTGCGCACCGGAAAAGCGCAAAGTTTTGAATACCATCACCGGAATGACACGTTTTCGCGCTGGCTGCGCGTCACAGCCGTGCCGGTGAAGGACGGGATTCTGGCAAGCTTTTCCGACATCACCGAGAGCAAGCGGGCGATGCTCGAACTCGAACACCAGAAAAAAATGCTGATGGATGAGATGGAGCAAAGGCGAGGGCTGGAGCAGGAATTATGGGCCCTCGCGCATCTTGACCCGCTGACAACCCTGCCCAACCGTCGCGCCTTCCGCGATGCCGCGCGCATCAAACTGGCGGAAGCGCAAAGCGCGAACCGGCCTTGTGCGCTGGTTTCACTCGATATCGACCATTTCAAACACATCAACGACGCTTATGGCCATGGCGCAGGCGACATGGTGTTGCGCCGCATCGCCGATATCATCAAGGCGCCCCTGCGGCCGAACACCGATATGGGCGCGCGCATGGGCGGGGAGGAATTCTCCATCATCCTGCCTGATACCGATATCGATTCCGCCATCGCCTTCGCCGAAAAATTGCGCAAGCGCATCGAGCAGACCATCGTTGTTTCGGGTGAGAATGAAATCCGCCCGACAATGAGCCTCGGCATCGCCATGAACCGCAAATCAACCAATCTCGACGACCTCCTCGAACGCGCCGACCGCGCGCTCTACACCGCCAAACGCAGCGGCCGCAACAAGGTGGCAACCGAGGCGGAAGGCCCCCCCATCGTGGAAAAGGAAGCGGCGGCGTGAGGGGTTACACGCTGCGCCAGGTCCAGGCCTGCGCCGCAAGGTATTTGCGCGCAAAGATCACCTGCCGCCGCGCATAGGCGCGCGTATCCTGCTGGCCACGCAAAACCGCCTCCGGCAAGGCCATCGCGCCGCGCAGATGTGCCGCAAGATGAGGCACGCCATGCGCCTTCATCACCCCGAGATTGGCGGGAAGCGCCGGGGAAAAGGCCAGAAGCCGCCGCACCTCGCTAAGCGCGCCCGCCGCGATCATCGCCTCGAACCGCGCATTGATCCGCTGATGGAGAACCGCGCGCTCCGGGTTGAGGAACACGCCGCGCCATTCCCCCGGCTTGAGCAGGGGCACACCGGGGTTTTCGGCAAGCCAGTCCGAATAGGCGCGCCCGGTTGCGGCATGAAGGCTGATGGCGCGCAAAAGGCGCGGCGTATCCGCCGGGTGAAGCTGGCTGGCGCGCGGGGCATCCCGCCGCATGAGTTCAGCATGAAGGTCATGCCCGGCTTCAGCCTTCTGCCGCCAGAACAATGTGATGTCATGGGGGATGGCAGGCGTCGGCACCAGCCCCTCCGTCATGGCGCGAAAATAAAGCCCGGTTCCCCCTACAATGACAAGCGGTGACCCGCCCCTCCGCGCCGCCGCGATGAAGGGCGCGACATCCGCGAGAAACCGGCCGACCGAATATTCCTCACGCGCTCCGGCAAACCCGAAGAGATGATGCGGCACGCCCGCCTGTTCATCCGCGTTCGGGCGCGCGGTAAGAATGGCAAGATCAGCATAAACCTGCATGGAATCGGCGTTGATCACCACGCCCTTCACGGTTTTGGCCTCGGCAATGGCAAAAGCGGACTTGCCGCTGGCCGTCGGACCTGCAATCAAGGTGGCAAACATAGGATCAGCCTTTTTTCGAGCGATAGAGATGCACGAGCAAAACCGCAAGCCAACCGAGCACAAGCCAACGGCATGGGTTGCAACCCTCATCAGCCACCCGGATGAACCCTGCCTCGACCTTGGCCGTCTTGCCAGCCTGCGCGCCCGGCTCTCCGGCGCGGAGGTGGCGACCCTCTCGCCCGGCCGCGCGGTTGACCTTTATTCCGATGCCGCAGAGCAGCACATGCTGGCCACAACCCTGCGTGAGGCGCTTGGCGATGCGCCGGTCGATATCGTGGTGCAGCCCGCCGCCGGGCGGCGCAAGCGCCTCCTCGTCGCCGATATGGATTCCACCATGATCAGGCAGGAATGCATCGACGAACTGGCCGATGCCGCCGGTCTCAAGGCGCATGTCAGCGCCATCACCGAGCGGGCGATGCGCGGCGAGATCGCGTTTGAACCCGCCTTGCGCGAGCGGGTCGGGCTGCTCAAGGGCCTGCCCGTCGGCCTCATCGACGAGATCATCAAAACCCGCATCACACTGATGCCGGGGGCAGGAAAGCTGGTGGCCACCATGCGCAGGAACGGCGCCTACACGGCGCTTGTTTCAGGCGGGTTTACGCTCTTCACCGGGCCGGTTGCCGCGATGCTCGGCTTTGACATGCACCGCTCGAATGACCTTGTCATCGAGGATGGCAGGCTCGCGGGCCGGGTCAGTGAACCCATCCTCGGGCGGGAGGCGAAATTGCAGGCGCTTGAGGCGCTGCGCGCGCGGTTCAACCTCGCGCCGGGGGCAACCCTCGCGGTGGGTGATGGCGCGAATGACCTTGCCATGCTGGGGGCCGCCGGGCTGGGCGTTGCCTACCACGCCAAACCCATCGTGGCCGAAGCGGCCCATGCCCGCATCGACCACGCCGACCTCACCGCTTTGCTGTATCTTCAAGGCTATCAGGATGCCGATATCGGCGTCTGATAGCCTGGCCCGGCGCAAGGCCCGTGCCTGGCCCAGTGATGCGACATTGAAAGGCTTGCATCAGGGCGGCTTTGGCGACATGGAAAAGCGGTTTATGCAAAACAGGGACAGCCTGTTCTCAAGGGTGAAGGTGCCGATATGGCCGATAGCGTGATCAAGACCGATTGCCTCATGATCGGGGCGGGGCCGGTGGGGCTTTTTGCTGTTTTCGAACTGGGGCTTCTCGACATCAAAACGCATCTTGTCGATATCCTCGGCAAGCCCGGCGGGCAATGTTCCGAGCTTTATCCTGAAAAGCCGATTTACGATATTCCCGGCTTTCCCGTGGTTTCCGGGCAGGGTTTGGTTGATAACCTGATGCAGCAGATCGCGCCGTTCTCCCCCGTGTTTCACCATGGCGAGATGGTGGCGAGCCTTGAAATGCTCGGCACGCCGGAGGCCCCGCTCTTCCGCGTAAAGACGGATGTCGGCACCGTGTTTGACGCCAAAACCGTGGTGATTGCGGCGGGGGGTGGTTCGTTCCAGCCGAAAAAACCGCCCATGGAAGGCATCGAGGCTTATGAAGGCGCTTCGGTTTTCTATGCCGTGCGCAAGATGGACGCCTTTCGCGGCAAAAAGGTTCTGATCGTCGGCGGGGGTGATTCCGCGCTCGATTGGGCGCTCAACCTCGAACCCATCGCGGAACGCGTCACTTTGCTGCATCGACGCGATGATTTTCGCGCCGCGCCGCATTCGGTCGCGGGCATGCGCGCTTTGGTCGCGGAGGGCCGGATGGATCTCGTCATCGGGCAGGTCAGCGCGCTCGAGGGCGATGCGCCGCAGCTTTCCTCGGTGCGCGTGAAGGGCGCGGATGGCGCGGAAGTCGAGATCGCCTGCGATGTCATGCTGCCGTTTTTCGGCCTCACGATGAAGCTTGGCCCCATCGCGGATTGGGGGCTGAACCTTCATGAAAACCTCATTCCGGTCGATACCGAGAAGTTTGAAACCAGCCAGCCGGGGCTTTTTGCCATTGGTGATATCAACACCTATCCCGGCAAGTTGAAGCTCATTCTTTCGGGCTTTCACGAGGCGGCCCTGGCGGCGCAGCGCGTTCACCGGCTGGTTTTCCCGGAAAAGCGGCTGGTGTTTCAATACACCACTTCCTCCACCAGCCTGCAGAAAAAGCTGGGCGTGAATGCGTAAGGTTCAGTGTCCCTCGAAGGCGACAAGCGTGCGCACGGTGACACCCAAAGCCTCGATCTTTGCCCGCCCGCCGAGATCGGGCAGGTCGATGACAAAACAGGCGGCGAGCACATCGGCGCCGAGTTTCTGTAAAAGCTGAACGGCGGCGGTCGCGGTGCCACCGGTGGCGATGAGATCATCCACCAGCAGAACCTTTTCACCGGAGGCCAACGCATCGAGATGGATTTCCATCTCGTCCGTGCCGTATTCCAGCGCATAGGAGATCGAGACCGTGCGATGCGGCAATTTGCCCTTCTTGCGGATGGGCACGAAGCCGCAGGAGAGCTGATGCGCCATCGCCCCGCCCAGAATGAAGCCGCGCGCCTCGATGCCCGCAACCTTGCTCACCCCCAGACCGGCAAAGGGCTGCACCAGTTCATCCACCGCCCGGCGAAACGCGCGCGGATTGCCGAGCAGCGTCGAGATATCGCGGAAGACGATGCCCGGCTTCGGGTAATCAGGAATGGTGCGGATGGCGTCGCGGAGGATTTTCATGCGGCTCACGGTGCAGAATCAGGGGCGGCGATGCAGAATATGCCATGAAAAAGGGGGCAGAAGCCCCCTTGACCAGAATAAAGAGGCGCAGAACATCCTCAATGCGCAGGCGCATCCTGGTCGAGCCGCGCCCAGATTCGCTTCTTGAGTGCGAAGAGCAGGCCCGCCAGCACCAGCAGCCAGAGCATGACCTTCGCGCCCGTCTGCTTGCGCTCTTCAAGATGCGGCTCGGCCGCCCACATCAGGAAGGCAGCGACATCACGCGCCACCTGTTCGCGCGTCATGGGCGTGCCGTCGGTATAAAAATCCGGCTCCTGCGGCTTGCCGGCATCGTCGAACAGCCGGACGAGCGGGTTCGACATGGCGATCTTGTTGCCGGGGAAATAGGCGTTGTAGTAAAGTCCGTCCTCGACCTTCACGCCCTTGGGCGGCTCCACATAGCCATTGAGCAGCGCGACGATGTAATCCACGCCCTGTTCCTGATATTGCGTGACGATATCCACGAGGAACATCGGGAAGCCGCGCTCATAGGTGCGGGCCTTGGCGATGACCGAGAAATCCGGCGGAACCGCGCCGCCATTGGCAAGCTTGGCCGTTTCGATATTGGGATAGGGCGAGGGCAGACGATCCGAGAGGCGGGCGGGGCGATCAAACATCTCGCCATTCTCGTTCGGGCCATCCTTGACGGTGTATTCCGCCGCCAATGTCCTGATCTGCCCCTCGGTGAAGCCGGGGCCACCCGGCTGGGCGAGGTTGCGGAAGGAGAGCTTCTGCATCCCGTGGCAGCTTGAGCAGATTTCCTTGTAAACCTTGAAGCCGCGCTGAAGCTGCGCCCTGTCATAGGTGCCGAAGGGGCCGGAAAAGCTCCAGCTTTGTGCAGGCGGATGCGCGACACCGCCGGCTGCGAAAGCGGGAGCGGTGATGAGGCAGGCGGTGGCGAACGCTGCCACACCACGAAAACGGGACAAGATGGTCATGCGTAATTCCTTTTCCCGTTCTTACTTTTCCGGCGCGGCAGGCGCAGCAACCGGTCGCCCCGCCCCGCCAGCCATGCTGCCCAGAACCGAATCGGCGATGGAGGCAGGCAGCTTCAGCGGCTTTTCGAACAAGCCGAGCAGCGGCAGGATGACGAAGAAATGCGCGAAATAATACACCGTGAGGATTTGCGCAAAACCCACCATGTCGAGAACAACGCGCCCGCCCATCATCAGAACCGGCTTGTCCGTTGGCTGCGAACCGGTATAGCCCAGAAGCACGGTCACGACCACAAACACCCAGAAAAAGACTTTGAAAGCCGGGCGATAGGCACCCGATTTCACGCGTGAGGTGTCGAGCCAGGGCAGGAAGGCAAGAACCGCGATGGAGGCAAACATCGCCACAACGCCGCCAAGCTTGTCCGGCACGGCGCGCAGGATGCCGTAATAGGGCAGAAAATACCATTCCGGCACGATATGGGCGGGTGTTTTGAGCGGATCAGCCGGGATATAATTATCCGCATGGCCGAGGAAATTCGGCTGATAGAACACGAACCACGCAAAGAACATGAGAAAACACACCATGGCGAAAAGGTCTTTCACCGTGGCATAGGGCGTGAAGGGAACCGTATCCTTGCGAAGATTCTTCACCTCGACGCCCGAGGGGTTGTTCTGGCCGACATGATGCAATGCCCAGACATGGAGAATGACCACGCCGAAAATCATGAAGGGCAGCAGATAATGCAGCGAGAAGAAGCGGTTCAGCGTCGGGTTATCCACCGAATACCCACCCCAGAGCCAGGTGACGATGGCCTCGCCCACCACCGGCACGGCAGAAAACAGGTTGGTGATGACGGTGGCACCCCAGAAGCTCATCTGCCCCCAGGGAAGCACATAGCCCATGAAGGCGGTGGCCATCATCAGCAGGAAAATCACCACGCCCAGAATCCACAACACCTCGCGCGGGGCCTTGTAGGAGCCGTAATAAAGCCCGCGCGCAATGTGAATGTAAACCGCGATGAAGAACATCGAAGCGCCATTGGCATGGGCATAGCGCATCAGCCAGCCATAATTCACATCGCGCATGATGGCTTCAACCGAGGCGAAGGCATGATCGACATGCGGGGTGTAATGCATGGCGAGCACGACGCCGGTGATGATCTGCGCCACCAGCATCATCATGAGGATGCCGCCGAAGGTCCAGAAATAATTGAGGTTGCGCGGCACTGGATAGGACACCGCCGAATCATGCATCAGCCGCATGATGGGCAGGCGCGCGTCGAGCCAGCGCCCGAAGCCGGTGGAGGGCACATAGGAGGAATGATGTTCAGCCATTCTCGTGACTCACCTTGATTTTTTGCACTTTGACATCAGCCGATGCGGATTTTGGAAGCGGAGAGAAATGCATAATCCGGCACATAAAGGTTTTTCGGGGCCGGGCCTTTGCGAATGCGTCCTGCATTATCATAGTGCGAGCCATGGCAGGGGCAATACCAGCCGCCATAATCCCCCTGATACCCGATCGGCACACAGCCCAGATGCGTGCAATTGCCGTAAACGACGATCCACTGCTCCTGCGGCTTGCCGCCAAAGGCCTTGATTCGCGCGGCATCCGCCTCGGGGTCTGGCAGGGCGGCGGTATCATCCTTTTTCGCGGCGGCGATTTCAGCAGCCGTGCGATGGCGCACGAAAATCGGCTTGCCGCGCCATTTCAGCGTAATCGCGCGCCCCTCGGGGATGGGGCCGAGGTCAACCTCCACCGGCGCACCGGCGGCGATGGTTTCGGCATCCGGCTGCATCTGCGCGATCAGCGGCCAGGCAATCCCGCCCGCCGCAACAGTACCCGCCGCACCTGTTGCCAGAAGCAGAAAATCACGCCGGTTCGGGTCACTCATCGATTGCTCAGCCACGTCGTCATCCTTCCAGGGCAAAAGGAACATGTTTAAAAAAAGGGCCTGCCTGCTTGTCGTTGTCCGGGAAATGCCCCTTCCGGGAAAGGCCCGTTTCGGGCAGCGGCGGGGCAAGGCCATAATCACGTTCCTTCGTGCAGAGAAGGCACAGACCACAGACATGTTCAATGCGACCCGTCGTCGCCAGACCAGCCTTGAGCATATCGGAACCCAAGCGTGACATTGCCTCTTTTCAGAAGCAACCCTGTCGGGAAGGCTCATGGCACCGTCCTTGCGGCTTGTCCATCCCCTTCCCTCTCGATAAATGGGTGAAGAACCCGCAAAAGCCAAGCCCCGGAGCGAAGGCATGACCAAAAAGCCGCACCCGGCAGGCGCATCGCTTTTGCGCCTTGCGCTTTACGAGCCGGATATTCCACAAAATGCGGGCACCTTGTTCCGGCTGGGGGCGTGTTTCGGCATTCCCGTTGACCTCATCGAACCGGCGGGGTTTGACGCGAGTGACAGGAACCTGCGCCGCGCGGGGCTCGATTACCTCGTCCATGTCACGATCGAGCGGCATATCTCGTTTCGCGCCTTCGAGGCGTTTCGCGCGGAGCGCGGCGCAAGGCTCGTGCTCGCCACCACCAAGGGCGCGATGCGGCATGTGGATTTCGCCTTCCAGCCGGGCGATATCATCCTCCTCGGGCGCGAAAGCGCGGGCGTGCCGGCGGATGTGCATGCCTGCGCGGATGCACGGGTCATCATCCCCATGCGGCCGGGGTTACGCTCGCTCAACATCGCGATTGCGGGTGCCATTCTCGTGGGTGAGGCGTTGCGCCAGCTCGATGGCTTTGACGCGAGGGGGTGAAGGCTGCATAATCAACCGATTACAAAACTGGAAAACCCTTGAAGGTGCCGATGTCTGTTTCTTCCCATTCCACCACCCCCCAGCGCTCGCTGGTGGATGACCCTCTCGTCGTCACGCGCCGGGCCGAGGCTTCGGCGTGGTTTCTCGCTTTGCAAGAGCGCATCATGGCGGCGTTCGAGGCTCTGGAGATGGAGGCGCAGGGCCCCTTCTTTCCGGAAGCCCATGGGCCCGGCAGGGCGGAATTCAAGACATGGGAGCGGGCGAACCATGATGGCAGCCCCGGCGGCGGGGGGCGCATGGGGCTTCTCCATGGCCGGGTCTTCGAGAAGGCGGGCGTGCATGTCTCGCATGTTCATGGCAGTTTTGCGCCGGAATTCGCAAAACAAATCCCCGGCGCGGATGGCAACCCGGCCTTTGCCGCCACCGGCATTTCACTCATCGCCCATCCGTGGAACCCGCATGCGCCAACCGTGCATATGAACACGCGGTTTGTGACCACCACCAAGGCGTGGTTCGGTGGCGGGGCAGACCTGACGCCGGTTCTCAACCGCCGCAGAACGCAGGATGACGCGGACAGCATCGCCTTCCACGCCGCGATGCGTGCGCCCTGCGAGGCGCATCAGGTGGCGGATTACCCGCGCTATAAAGCCTGGTGCGATGAATATTTTCACCTGAAACACCGCGATGAGCCGCGCGGCATCGGCGGTATTTTCTATGATTACCTTGAAAGCGGCGATTGGGGCGCGGATTTCGCCTTCACCAAGGCGGTGGGGGAAGCGTTTCTCGGTGTTTACCCCGCCATCATGCGCGCCAATATGGCAAAGCCCTGGACGGCGGCGGACAGGGAGGAGCAGCAGGTGCGGCGCGGGCGCTACGTGGAATTCAACCTGCTTTATGATCGCGGCACGATTTTCGGCCTCAAAACCGGCGGGAATATCGACTCGATCCTCTCCTCGATGCCGCCAACGGTGCGCTGGCCCTAGAGCATGTTTCGATTAAGTGGGAACCGGTTAATCGCAAAAAAATGCGATAAAACAACAAAATAGAGCGCGTTTTTGATTCCGTCAAAAACAAACGCGCTCTAACCGGATGGCTTGATCACCGCTTGCAGAATAGCCTGCTGCGCGGCCTCGCCCTCCGGCAGGCCAGCCGCAAGCCAGCGCGCATGCGCGGCTTCCAGCGCGGCCCCCAGTTCCGGCCCCGGCCTGAGGCCGAGCGCGAGGGCATCCTTCCCCGTCAGCAGAAAAACGGGGGCCGGGCCAAGCGCGGGAATCGCCGCGAGCCGATCCTTCCGGCCTGAAGCTGCGGCCAGAATCAAGGCTTCCTCCGCTTCCGCCGGGTAGAGATAGCCAAGCGCGCGCGGGGAGAGTCCCGGCGCTTGCGCCATTTCATAAGCCTTGAGAAGCCGCATCAGGCCCGCCTCTTCCGCATTGGCGAGGCGCAGGCTGTGCCGCAGGGCCTTGATGCTGGCTTCATCTGTAACGGCCAGCGCAAAAAGCACAAAAAGCGGGTTATGAATATCACCCATCGCGATATTCCGCCGCGCGGCAAGGCGTGGCAGGGCGAGGGGGGAGCCGATGATATCGGCCAGCATATCCGCCGCGGCCTGCATCACCGGCAGCGCGAAAGGCGCGGCGAAGAGCTTGAAGAGTTCGGCCTTCACCCGCTCACGCGAAAGGCTCGCATAGCCTGCCTTCGCCGCAAGAACCGCCGCAAACCCGGTTTCATCGAGCCTGCCTTCGCCATAACGCGCGCTGAAGCGCAAGAACCGCAAGCCGCGCAGATAATCCTCGCGCAGCCTTGTTGTCGCATCGCCGATGAAGCGCAGGCGGCGCGCGGCAAGGTCAGCCATGCCGCCCACCGTGTCGTGAACCTGCCCCTCGCTATCAAGCGCGAGCGCATTCATGGTGAAATCACGGCGCAGGGCATCGGCCATAAAATTCCGCCCGAAACGCACCACCGCGTGTCGGCCATCTGTGGCGATATCCTCGCGCAAGGTTGTAACCTCGAAGGGCCGCCCTTTGATGATGACGGTAATGGTGCCATGCTTGAGCCCGGTTGGCGCAACCTTCCAGCCTTTTGACGCGGCGCGGCGCATCACCTCTTCGGGCAGGGCGGTGGTGGCGATATCGACATCCTGAACCGCAAGGCCGAGGAGAGCGTTGCGCACCGCCCCGCCGATGATGCGTGCTTCCTCACCGCCCTGATTGAGGCAGGCGAGCAGGGCGCGCGTTGCCTCATCCTGCAACAGCAAGGCTGCCGCGCTCCGGGCGGAAGGCGCGGCCATCTAGTTGATACGCCCCGGCTGCAATTGCCCGTCCTTGAAAATCGCGGGCTGGTAGCCGCCCCTGTTCCGCTCTTCCAGCAGCCCGAGGGTGATGATGAGGGTTGCGACAATCATCAGACCGATGAAAGACTGGATGACGAGCGCGCGGTTTCTGAAAATCGCCTTTGCCGCGCGCGGGTGCTTTTCCTGCCAGATGAGGAACCCCGCATAGGCGATGAAGGGCAAAAGAAACACCCCGACAAGTTCAAATATGATCCGCGCCATAAGCCCGACCTCTTTCATAAATTTCGGCGAAAGACCGGAGAATTCCGGCGGTTACGCCCCATATCCGTGCTTCCTCATGGGGAAGCGTGTAAAATCGCCGCTTACGCCCGCGCCAGAAGAGCGAGCCTTCCTTATAGCGCGCAAGGTCGAGCACATGGCTCAGCGGCACCTCGAAAATCCGCGCCACCTCATTCGCATCCGGCGCAAAACATGCGTCTTCCGCCACAACCCCGACCAGGGGGGTGACCCGATAGCCGGTGCCGGAAAAATACGGCGGGAGAAAGCCGAGCGGGGTCACGGCTTCGGGCGCAAGCCCGATTTCCTCCTCCGCCTCGCGCAAGGCGGCGTTCTGCGGCGTTTCCCCCGCCTCGATCCGCCCGCCCGGAAACGCCACCTGCCCGGCATGGGCGGAAAGATGCGCCGCGCGCTCCGTGAGAACAAGCGAAAGCCCGTTGGCGCGCATCACCACCGGCACCAGCACGGCGGCGGGTTTGGCGGTTGCAACAAATTCCGGCTCCACCGCCACCCCGGCAATCACATGGCAGCCATAACGGCGCATATCCGCCGCCGCCTCCAGCGGGCTCGCGAGCAAAGCCGCCTTGCTGCGATGCGTGAAGGCGTGAAGCGTGAGAGCATCAACCATCATGGTTTTCTCTCTCACCCGCCGCAGGAACGGCAAAGCGGCAGCCATTCGCGAGCAGAACCGGCCCTTCCGGCCCCTCTTCGAGCCGTTCGGCCAGTTCAACGGCAAGCGTGCGTGTGAGCCTTGCCCATAAATCGCCCCGCACGCGGATATAGGGCTTGAACCCCTCTGTGCTTGAGGCAAACCGCAGCGGATGCGCCGCACCCAGCACGATAATCTCATCAAGATTGGTGCGAAAGGCGAGTGTTGGCCCGTTCTCACCCGTCATCTCTGCCATCTCGACCGCAAGAAAAGGCGCATCCTCCACGATAATCCCCACCCGTTCGGCGGGGGTGACGAGAACATGCTCGTCCTCGTCCTTCCGCAGAATGGAGGCGAAGAGCTTCACCAGAGCCGGTCGCAAAATGGGCGTGCCGTTATAAAACCAGCGGCCATCGGCCGCAATGCGCATGTCGATCTTGCCGCAATAGGCCGGGTTCCAGCGCTCGACCGGCGGCATGCCGCGCCCGCTCGCGCGGGCGGCCTCCAGAAACTGCAAGGGAAGGGCGTGTTCAGGCATCATGAGAAGGGATGTAGGCGTGCAGGCCGCAAAGGAAAAGAGGGTATCGCACGCCATGCGCTTCGGCTTCGCCTCATCCTCGCCATGATGGGGGGCGAAATAGCAAGCTTATGGCTTTTTGCCTCCCGCTGTCTTGCCGGGCGCGGCGTGTCGTTCCACATTGGGAAAAGATCACCGTTTCATGATTCCCGCTTTTGCGGCAATGGAGTTGACCATGTCCCAGACCGCGCCGGACGCCGCAACCGATATGGCCGCCTCCTTCCTCACCATGGCGGAGGATGCGGCATCAGACCTTGTCCGCGCGCGAAAAGCCATAGGCACGGTGATTTTCGGGCAGGACAAGGTGGTGGAAGAAGCGCTCATCACCGTGCTTTCGGGCGGGCATGCCTTGCTGGTGGGGGTTCCCGGCCTTGCCAAAACCAGGCTTGTCGAAACCATGGGCCGGGTTCTGGGGCTCGATGCACGGCGCGTGCAGTTCACGCCGGATTTGATGCCCTCCGATATTCTCGGCTCGGAAATTCTCGATGAAGCCAGCCCCGGAAAACGCGCTTTCCGCTTCATCAGGGGCCCGGTTTTTGCCGAACTCCTGATGGCGGATGAAATCAACCGCGCCAGCCCGCGCACGCAATCGGCCTTGTTGCAGGCGATGCAGGAGGGGTTCGTCAGCATTGCCGGGCAGCGTTATGATCTGCCTAAACCCTTCCACGTGCTCGCGACGCAGAACCCGATCGAGCAGGAGGGCACCTACCCCTTGCCCGAGGCGCAGCTTGACCGGTTCCTGCTGCAAATCGACGTCGATTACCCGGATCGCGGGGCGGAACGGCGGATGTTGATCGAAACCACCGGCGTGGCCAGCCAGAATGTCGAAGCGGTGTTTTCGGCGGAGGCGATCAGCGCGCTCCAGCGCCTCGTGCGCCGCCTGCCGGTGGGAGAGGGGGTGGTGGATGCCATTCTCGATCTCGTGCGCGCGGCGCGGCCCTTGCCGGGCACGCCGCTCGCGCAAAAGCTCATCTGGGGGCCGGGGCCGCGCGCGGCGCAGGCTTTGATGCTGGCAACCCGCGCCCGCGCCCTCCTTGATGGCCGCCTCGCGCCCTCGCTGGAGGATGTGGCGGCCCTTGCTGCGCCGGTTCTCAGGCATCGCATGGCCTTGAGCTTTGCCGCCCGCGCCGATGGCGAAAGCATGGCCGATATTATCAAGGGCCTTGTGGCCAAGATTTTATAAAACACGATTTTGCAGGAAACCCGTTTTGGCAGAAGCCGCCCCCTCCCCCCTCCGGCATCAACGGCCTTCGCTTGCCGTGATGGGGGAGGCTGCGCAGCTTGCCGGGCTTTTGCCGCATCTTGCGCTGGAGGCGAAGCAGGTTTCCGCGCAGGTTCAGCTTGGCATTCACGGGCGCAGGCGGGCGGGGCCGGGCGAGGAATTCTGGGAGTTTCGCCCCTTCATGCCGGGGGAGGCAGCGCAGCGCATCGATTGGCGGCGCTCGGCGCGGGATGACCGGTTTTTCGTGCGCGAGCGCGAATGGCAAAGCGCCATGGTGCATTGGCTCTGGGTTGATCTTTCGCCCTCCATGGTCTTTGCCTCGCGCGAGGCGCAGCGCCCGAAACGCGAGCGCGCGCTGGTTCTGGGCCTCGCGCTCGCGGATATGCTGGTGAATGCGGGGGAGCGCGTGGGGCTTTTCGGCCAGGCCCCGCCCATGGCGACGCGCAGCATCATCGCAAGGCTTGCCGAAGCGCTGCTGCGCGGGCCACCGCCCGAAACCGCGATGCCGGAAAGCGCGCGCATCAAGCGCACCGAACATCTTGTTCTGATCGGCGATTTCATCCTGCCGCCGGAGGATTTTGCCGCAAGGCTGGCAAAACTCGCGCAGAACGGCGCGCGCGGCACCATTCTTCTTATCCGTGATCCGGCGGAGGAGGCGTTTCCCTTTGACGGCGCGGTGGAATTTTCCGGGCTGGAGGCTGAAGCCCCGTGGCGGGTGGGGGACGCGGCGAGCATGGCGCAGCGTTACCGCGCGCGCATCAGCGCCGTAACCGAGGCGATGCGGCTCAGCGCGCTGCGCCATGGTTTTGGTTTCGTGAAACACGTGACAGACAGGCCGGCAGCCGAAGCCTTGCTCGCGCTCGCGGCACAGGTTTCCGGGCAGGCGCAAATATCCGGGCAGGCAAAGCCATGAGCGCGCTGGTTTTTGCTGCCCCGCTTGCCCTGATGGCGCTTGTTGCATTGCCAGCCTTGTATTTCCTGCTGCGCCTCACCCCGCCGCCGCCGCGCCGCCTCGCGCTGCCGACCCTCCCGCTCGTCAGCGATCTTCTCGTCGAGGAAAAGGAGCCTGCGCGCACGCCGCTCTGGCTTTTGCTGCTGCGGCTTCTGGCTGCTGCTGCGCTCATCCTCGCCATGGCCGGGCCGCGCTGGCAGCCGGAGGCGAGCCTCATCGGCGCAGGGAACGGCCCCCTGCTCCTGATGCTTGATGACGGGTTCGCCAGCGCGCCGGATTGGGCGCTCCGCATCGAAAAGGCGCAAAACCTTCTGGAAGAGGCGCAATCCCGCCCCGTGATCTTGCTGCATGCCAGCGCGGAAACGCAAGGCATCACACCCGTTCCCGCGCGCATGGCTCTGGCGAAGCTCAAAAGCCTCGCGCCGCAACCTTATGCCCCGCCGCGCGCGCCCATGCTCGCTGCCGCAACGGATGCACTCACGCAAAACACCGCGCTCAACGCGCTTTACATCAGCGATGGCGCGACGGTTCTGGCGGAGCAGCCGCTCTTGACGGAATTTTTCCGGGCTGCGGGGCAGCGCCTCACGCTGGTTGCGGGTGAAGCAAGCCTCACCGGCATCATGGCCATGCTGCAAAAGGCGGACGGGGTTGGCGCAAGGCTCATGCGCCTCACCTCCGGCGGGGCGGAAGCGGGCCTCTTGCGGGCGCTCGATGAAAAGGGGCGGCTTCTGGGCGAGGCGCGCTATGCATTTGCGCCCGGCACCCTTGAAACCGAAGCGCAACTCACGCTCCCGCTTGATCTCGTCAACGCCATGACGCGGCTGGAACTGGCGCAGAACCCGCATGCGGGCGCGGTGTTTCTGGCGGATACCGCGAGCCGGAGGCGGCGCGTGGCGCTTGTTTCGGGCGAGACGACGGACACCGCGCAGCCTCTGGTTTCAGCGCGCTATTTCGTCAGCCGCGCGCTGGAGCCGTATTCCGAACTGCGCGAGCCGCCGCGCGGCGCGCAAAACCCGATGATCCGCGCGCTGGAAGAGCGGCCGGATGTTCTGGTTCTGCTCGATATCGGCACGCTTGCCGGTGAAACGGCGGAGGCGGTGACGCGCTTTGTCGAAAATGGCGGCATGCTCATCCGCTTTGCCGGGCCGGGGCTGGCGGCGGCGGGTGATGCCTTGCTGCCCGTGCGCTTGCGGCGCGGCGGGCGCAGCCTTGGCGGCGCGCTCTCCTGGGAAAAGCCGCAGGCGCTTGCACCATTCCCGGAAGCATCGCCCTTTTACGGCCTTGCCTTGCGCGGCGATGTCAGCGTCGAGCGGCAGGTTCTTGCAGAACCGGATGGCGATATCGCGCGCGCGAGCTGGGCAGTTCTGAGTGATGGCACGCCGCTGGTCACCGGGGCGCGGCGCGGGCTTGGCACCATCGTGCTCTTTCATGTCACGGCGGATACGAGCTGGTCGAACCTGCCGCTTTCGGGGGTGTTTGTGGATATGCTGCGCCGTTCCTTGCAACTTGCCGCCAGCCGTGGCGTGGCGGCGGGCGACGCCGCACGCGGGGAAGAACTCCGCCTGCCGCCGCGCCTGATGCTGGATGGGTTTGGCCGTTTCACCAGCCCGCCCGCCAGCGCGCAGCCCTTGCCCCTGCGCTTTTCGGACGGGGCGAGCCGGGCGCATCCGCCGGGGTTTTATGGCCCGCCCGAAGCCAGCCTTGCGGTGAATGCCTTGAGCGCGCAAACCCCGCTTGTGGCCATGGATGGTTCCGGCCCGGCCCGCGCCCCTCTCAAGGCGGGTGAGGCGCTGGATTTGCGCAAGCCACTGATGGCTTTGGCGGCTTTTCTTCTCCTGCTCGATGCCCTGGCGGTTGTCTGGCTCGCCGGGTTCCGGCTGGTGCCGAGGCGCATGAAAACGGCGCTCGGATTGTTGCTGGCCGCCGGTTTTGCCGGGTTGCTCCAGCCGGGGCCGCTTCACGCGCAAACGCCGGAGGATATCCGCTCCAGCCTCAAGCCGCGCCTTGCCTATGTCATCACCGGCAACGCCATGGTGGATGAAGCGAGCCGCGCCGGGCTTTATGGCCTCAGCCAGGTTTTGGCCCAGCGCACCTCGATTCAGCTTGATGAGCCTGTTGGCGTGAGGCCGGAGCGCGATGAACTGGTGTTCTATTCGCTGCTCTATTGGCCCTTGATTGCCAACCAGCCGAACCCGCCGGAAGGCGCGATCAAGGCGATCGATACCTTCATGAAAAACGGCGGCACGATGCTGTTCGACACGCGCGATGCTTATGTCCAGCGCCCCGGCGGCCAGCCAACGGCGGAAACCCGCGCCCTGCGATCCATGCTGGCGAGCCTTGACATCCCCGCGCTCGAACCGGTGCCGCCAGACCATGTCCTCACCAAAACCTTCTATCTTCTGGAGAATTTCATCGGCCGCTATGCCACGGGTGAAACCTGGGTCGAGGCACTGGCCGGCGCGCGGGATGCCAGGGTGCCCGCGCGGGCGGGGGACAGGGTCTCGCCCGTCATCATCACCAGCAATGACCTTGCCGCCGCCTGGGCAACGGACCGGTTCGGCCAGCCACTCTACCCGATGGTGCCCGGCGAGGGGCGGCAACGCGAGATGGCCCTGCGCACCGGCATCAACCTCGTGATGTATGTGATGACGGGGAATTACAAATCCGATCAGGTGCATGTGCCCGCCCTTCTCGAACGCCTGGGGCAATGAATATGGACAGGCTGAGCCTTGATCTTGCCCCCATGCTGCCCTGGCCGGTTCTGGCGGCGTTTGGCGCTTTGATGCTCGCGCTGTGCCTCTGGCTGATCGTGAAGGGGCGGCGCGGTGGTTTTGCGCGGCTTTTTGCGATGGTTCTGCTGCTTCTCGGCCTTGCCGACCCGCGCCTTGTCAATGAAATCCGCGAGCCTTTGCGGGAAAGCGTGGTGGTGCTGGTGGATCGTTCCGGTTCGCAGGAGATCGCGACGCGCCGGGCGGAAACCGATGCCGCGCTTGAGGCCTTGAAAACCAGCCTTGCTCAACGCCCCAACACCGATATCCGCATCATCGAAAGTGTCGAGCAGGCTGGCGGGGGTGATGGCACGCGGCTCTTCGAGAGCCTCACCGAAGCGACGCGCGATCTTCCGCCCGAAAGGCTCGCGGGGATCATCGCCATCACCGACGGGGTGGTGCATGATGTGCCGCAAACCCCGCCGCAACGCCCCACAGCCGCGCCGTTTCACGCGCTCATCACCGGGCGTTCCAACGAGGTCGACCGGCAGATCGAGCTTGTCGAAGCGCCGCGTTTCGGCATTGTCGGGCGCGAGATCACGGCGCTGGTGAAGGTGGAGATGCAGGGCGAGGCGGCGCACCCCCTCCGCCTGACCACGCGCCAGAACGGGGTTGCCACGGCAAGCCGCATGGTTCTGCCCGGCGCCACCATCCGCCTGCCGCTCAAGATTGACCGCGCGGGGTTGAACCTTTTCGAGCTTTCGATTGAACCCGCGCCGGGGGAATTGACGGCGCTGAACAACACCATCGCGCTGCCGGTGGAGGGCGTGCGCGAGAAGCTGCGCGTTCTGCTCGTTTCGGGTGAACCTCATGCGGGGGAACGGACATGGCGCAACCTTCTCAAGGCCGACCCCAATGTGGACCTCGTGCATTTCACCATCCTGCGCCCGCCGGAAAAACAGGATGGCACGCCCACCAATGAACTCTCCCTCATCGCCTTCCCGACGCGTGACCTGTTCATTGCGAAAATCAAGGAATTCGACCTCATCATCTTTGACCGGTTTTCCAACCAGACCTTTCTGCCGATGCAATATTTCGACAATATGGTGCAATATGTGCGCGAGGGCGGGGCGATGCTGTTTGCCGTCGGCCCGGAGATTCTCGCGCGCAACGGTTTGTTTTCAACGCCCCTGCGCGAGATCATGCCCGCCGACCCCTCCGGCAGCATTCTCGAAAAACCCTTCCGCGCAGATGTCACGCCGCTGGGCCAGCGCCACCCCGTCACCCGCGCTCTGGAGGGGGCGGGGCAGGCGGGAGAAGCGCCGCGCTGGTCGCCCTGGTTCCGGCAGATCGCGGCCCGCGCGCGGGATGGGCAGGGCCTGATGACCGGGGCGGATGGCCAGCCCTTGCTGGTTCTCAAGCGCGAGGGCAAGGGCCGGGTGGGCCTCTTCCTCTCCGACCATGTCTGGCTCTGGGCGCGCGGCTATCAGGGCGGCGGGCCTTATCTCGATCTTCTGCGTCGCCTCTCGCATTGGCTGATGAAAGAGCCGGAGCTTGAGGAAGAGGCTTTGCGCCTCGCGGCTTCCGGCAATCGCCTCATCATCGAGCGGCGCACGCTTGGCGGCCCGCCCGGTGATGTGCGCCTCACCGGCCCGGCGGGGGATGTCCTCCCGATCACGCTCGGCGAGCATGAACCCGGCCTGTGGCGGGCGGAGGTTGCCATGCGCCGCGCCGGTTTGCACAAGGCCGAACAGGGCGGGCTGGTCGCCTTTGCCAATGCCGGGGCCGCGAACCCGCGTGAATTCAGGAACGTGATCTCGACGCTCGACCCCTTGCGCCCTGTGGCGGAGGCGAGCGGGGGCAGCGTCCGCCGCATCGCCGAAACGGGGGCGGTTCTCATGCCGCGCATCGTCGATATCCGCACCGGCGGGGCTTATGGCGGGAGCGATTATATCGGCCTCAGGCCGACGGAGGCTTCGGTTCTGCGCGGGGTGACGGTGATGCCGCTTGGCTTCGGCTTCCTCGGGCTCGGGCTTCTGCTCCTCCCGCTCATCGGCGCATGGCTGGTGGAAGGGCGGCGGAAGAAGCCCTCATAAGGCGCGCACAAGCCCTCGCGCCTTCTCCAGCGCGCCAGGCTGAAGCTCCAAGGCGAGCAGCCGCGCCGGGTCAACCGGGCCCGGCAGGGTGATGCGCCCCATCGACACGCGCTGGTAGCCATGGCGGGTGTAATAGGCAGCGTCCCCCACCAGGAGAATCAGCGCCACGCTCGCCTCATGCCCGGCTTGCGCCGCGCGGGTGAGCAAGGCCGCGCCAATGCCGCGCCCTTCAAAGGCGGGTTCAACCGTCAGCGGGCCGAGCATCAGCGCCGCGCTTTCTCCCACCATAACGGGGGTCAGCAGCACGGAACCGACGAGATAGGTGCCAACCCGTGCGACAAAGGCAAGGCCCGCCTCCGGTTTTGCCGCTTCACGCACGCGGTAGGCGGAGCGGGCGAAGCGGCCCGGCCCGAAGGCGCGCTGGTGCAGCTTTTCAATCGCGCCATGGTCATCCGCGCCAGCCGGTTCAATCGTCAGGGCAATCTCGCTCATGCCGCGCCTTCGGGTGAAAGCGCGGGTTTGTCAAGGGGCGAGGGGGCGGTTGAACTTTTAAAAACGGCACTGAATAATGACATAACAAGGAATTATCGATTTGACTGTTGTTTCGCATCCGAAGCCCGGAACCATTGTTCGCGTTGATTTATCGGAGGGCTTTCGGCCTCCGGAAATGGTAAAGAGGCGCCCTGCCATCGTTCTTTCACCACCGATACCGAGGCGGCAAATGCTATGCGCCATTGTTCCACTCAGCACGTCGCCACCAAATCCGGCATTGCCGCATCATATGCAAATTGCCTTCGAGCCACCTTTACCAAAACCATATGATGCGCCAGTGATGTGGCTTAAGGGCGATGTGGTTTTAACGGTTGCCTTTCATCGGCTGCGTCTTTTGTTTTCAAATTGGGATTCCGGGCAAAGGGTCTATGATGTTCGTATTCTGGACGATGAAACCATGGAAAAGATACGTGAATGTGTACGGGCTGGCCTTGGATTGTGAATTGACCTTTAACCGGATCATGCCCATATAAGCATGTCGTCGGTCGCACCGGCAATTAAGTCCAGCTCAGGCTGGCCGCTCAGGTTGGTGATCGCAAATTGGCTTGAGTGTCTGCAAAGCCCCACACATGTGGGGCTTTGCTTTTTTTTAAGGTCAACGCCTTTGCCATGCGTGATCAGGAATACCCCCTTGGCCTTTCTTCTCGCCCATTTGTCAGATCCGCATATCGGCCCTTTGCCGAAAATCCCGTTTGGCGAGATGCTCAACAAGCGCCTTGTCGGGGCTTTGAACTGGCATGGCACGCGCGCCACCATCCATGACATGGATGTTCTGGACTTGATCATCGCCGATCTTCAGGCGCAGAACCCGGATCATATCGCGCTGACGGGTGACCTTGTGAATATCGGCCATGATGCTGAATTCGCGCAGGCGCAAACCCGGCTTGCGCCGCTTGGTGACGCGGCACGGCTTTCCATCATTCCCGGCAACCATGATGCTTATATCCCCGGCGCGCTCGAAAACATGGCGGCGCGGTTTTCCCCTTTCTTGCAAGGGGATGCAGCGGAAGAGACGGCTTTGCCAAACTTCCCCACCTTGCGCATCCGGCAGGGCATCGCGCTTATCGGGGTGAATAGCGGCGCGCCAAGCCTGCCCTTTTCCGCACGCGGCAAATTGGGCGCAGGGCAAATCGCGCGGCTTGGCGCCATGCTGCAAAAAACCCGTGAAGCGGGGCTTTTCCGCGTGGTGATGATCCACCACCCGCCCTTGCCGCGCCTGGCCCGGTTTGCGCGGGGCCTCGTTGATGGCAGGGCGATGGAGGCGCTTTTGCAGCGCGAGGGCGCGGAGCTTGTCATCCATGGTCATAACCATCGCCACGCCTTCGTGCAGCTTGAAAGCCGGCACGGCATCGTGCCCATCCTCGGGGTTGCATCCGCCTCTGCCGTGCCGGGCACGCCGCGCCACCGGGCGGAATATCACCTCATCCGCATCGAGCCGGGTGCGAAAGCCCCGCTCATGCTTGAGAGGCGCGGCATGAAGGATGACAATGAAACGATTGTCTTTCTCGAAAAAATCGCGCTTGGCGCTGACGGATTGTTAACGCAACCGGGTTCATAAGGTGAAGAGGAGATCAGAAAAATGTCTGCCGCCTCTCACATGCAGGACGCCCCCCAGGAAGAAGACGTGCCGGATGTTTCAGCGCTCTTCCCTGAAGCGCCGCCGGAATGTCATCGCACGCTGGATATGGTGCTTCGTGCCGGATTGAAGGCCAGTTTCAGGCTGTTGCCGCAAGCCAGGCCGAGGCTTGAGGAGATTGCGCAAGCCTGCGACTGCGAGGTGGATGCCATTGCGCAGATTGCGCTTTACAAGGGCAAAACCAGCAAGAAACCCTATCTTGTCATCGCTTCGGGCAAAAGGACGATGAAGGAGCGGGCCTTGGCCGCAGCGATCGGCGAGGTTTTGCAGCGCTCGAATGACGAAGCAACCATGCAGTTGACGGGGTTTGCACCGGGCATGATCCCACCCTTGGGTTTGACCATGCGCCTGCCGGTTCTGATGGATGCCAACCTCAACCGTTTCGCGCAGATCTGGTGCCATGCCGGAACGCCGAATGCCTTTATCAGGGTTTCAACCGCCCTGCTGGCGCGTGCGATTTCCGCCCGCAGCATCAAACCGGATCTGTGAACCTTGAGGATGCTTCGATGAGAGCGTCCTCTATCCGCACATCAACGCAGCATGCCCCGGAGGCGAGGATCACCCTGCCAGAGCCTGCGCGCGGGCGCGGGCGGCGGCAACGGCCTTCGCCATAAGCGGGGCCAGCCCGTCCTGCGCCATCAGAACCTCGAGCGCGGCCGCCGTGGTGCCACCGGGCGAAGTGACATTCGCGCGCAAAGTCGCGGGCGGGGTTTCAGCCTCCTGGAACAGAAGCTCACCCGCCCCCTCGATCGTGGCGCGCGCAAGGCGCAGGGCGAGCGCGGGCGGCAGGCCGATCTCCGCCCCCGCCCTGGCAAGGCATTCGACGAGGTAGAACACATAAGCCGGGCCCGAGCCGGAAACCGCCGTGACGCAATCGATCAGCGCCTCATGCTCCACCCATTCCACCCGGCCGGTGGTGGCGAGAAGTCGGGAAACGGCCTCCCGCTCGCTCTCCGCAAGCGCGGGGGTTGCATAAGCACCGGTGATGCCGCGCCCGATGGCGGCAGGCGTATTGGGCATGGCGCGGATGATCTTGCGCAAAACCGGCAATCGCGCCGCGATATCGGCAATGCTTTTGCCTGCCAGAATGGAAACCAGCACGGTATTTTCATCAAGATGAGCGCCAAGAGCAAGGCTTGCGGCATCAAGCGCCTGCGGTTTGATGGCCAGCAGCACCATATCCGCCGCCTCGGCCTCGGCCGGGTTGAGCGCGAAGCCCTTCTCCCGCGCAAGGTCAAGCAAACGGGCCGAGGGATGCGGCTCGATGACGCGGATCGACCCGGCAGGCCAGCCGCCCGCCAGCGCCCCGGCCAGCATGGCACCACCCATTTTCCCGGCGCCATAAATCAGCAGCGATTGCGGCATATGTTCCTCACTCTTGCGCCTTCAGGCTTCGCCTGCCGTTTCAAACAGCGCGTTCTCCATCGCCTGATCCGCCGTTTTTCCGGCCCAGACGACGAATTGAAACGCCTGATACGCCTGCTCGCAAGCTTCAACCGCGATTTTCAGCAACCGCTCGCAATGCTCGCTTTCGGGCAGGGTGCCGCCGGGCAAAAGCACCGCATGGCGGAACATCACGGCATTCTTGCTCGACCAGAAATCGAAATGCCCCACCCAGAGCCGCGCATTGAGCCGCGCGGTGAGCTGCGCCACCTCGGCCATGCGCCGCTCCGGCACCCCGAGCGCGAAGGCGCAGGTGAGGTGCAGGGCCTCCATTTCGGGAAGCCAGGTGAAGCTCACCTCATAATCGCACCAGCGCGCGGCAACGCTGATGGAAATTTCATCCGCATCCTCGCGCTCGAAATCCCAGGCATGGCTGGCGGCGATCTGCTCGACCACATCCACCGGGTGAGTGTTCAGCGCGTCGGAATAGGCAATCATGGTCATGCGACCGTCCTTGTATGTTATGCTCGTTGTAAAAAGACGCAAGGATCCTGCCCCGGAAACGGGGATACCGGACGCACAAAACGGGGGGAACGCAAAGCGATGAAACCGTCGCGGCAGGGCGCGAATCACTGCAAAATAATCTAGAGCATGCCGCGCCAAAGGGGAATCCTGCTTCTGAAAGCAATAATCTGCTTTCATGAGCTTCGGCTTCCTTCGCCTTGCCGCTTCGTGCCAATCAGCTTTTTAGGATTCGCAGGTGCTTCACAACAGCCGATGACGGGTGATCCACAGGCACGCGCGCTAATCCACAGGCTGGAGACGAAGAAAGGCGCGATCTCAGCTTTTGCCGAGCTTGTCTTCCAGCGCCTTGAGCCGGGCTTCAAGCGCCTCGACCTGATCGGCGGCGGAAAGCGCGATCTGCCGCATCGCCTCGAATTCATCACGGCTGACAAAATCCGCATCGCGCAGAATGCGCTCGATCTGACTGCGCATGAAGCTGTCTGCCTCTTTTCGTGCGCCTTGCGCAAGCCCCACGGCCCCTGTCATGGCGCGGGAGAGTTCATCCAGCAGGCGGTTCGGCGTATCGCGCATAAAAATATCCTTCAAATTGATCCTGTCTTTATATCATAGAGACGAGCCTGCGTCAGGCCATAAGGCATGGTCTTTTGCTGATTTTCACGAAAAAAGCCCGCATCATCTCCCCCTTTCCTGAAAGCTTTGGTAAGGGAGGGGATGTCGCGCTCGAACCGGATTGACCCATGCTCCTGCCTGATTTTGATCCTGTTGCGCTCACGCTCGGCCCGCTTGTCATCCGCTGGTATGCCCTCGCCTATAGTCTGGGGTTGATCGCAGGGTGGTTTTACGCGCGCAAGCTTGCCGGCAATGCCGCGCTCTGGGGCACGTTGAAGCAGCCGGGCAATAATGATCTTGATGATCTTCTGGTTTACGTCGCGCTCGGCATCGTTCTGGGCGGGCGTCTGGGTTTCGTGGTGTTTTATCACGCGGAATACTACCTCGCGCATCCTCTGGAGGTGTTTCAGGTCTGGAAAGGCGGCATGGCGTTTCATGGCGGGCTTTTTGGTGCCGGGCTGGCGGTGATGCTGCTGGCGCGGGCGCGCGGGCTCAACCCCTTCGCGCTGCTGGATGTGGCGGCCTGTGTTGCGCCCATCGGGCTGTTTTTGGGCCGCATCGCCAATTTCGTGAATGGCGAATTATGGGGGCGACCCTCGGATGTGCCATGGGCCTTCATTTTTCCGCGCGCCGGGCCGGAGCCGCGCCACCCCAGCCAGCTTTATGAAGCGGGGCTTGAGGGGTTGTTTTTGCTGGTTTTGCTCGCTTTTCTCGTGCGCCGCCTCGGGTTTTTGCGCCCCGGCCTTCTCGCAGGCGTGTTCGGGCTTGGCTATGCGCTGGCACGCATCACGGCCGAATGCTTCCGCGAGCCGGACAGGCATCTCGGGTTTTTATATGGCGGCTGGCTCACCATGGGCATGCTGCTCTCGCTGCCCATGGCGTTGATCGGGCTTTGGCTGATCCGGCGCGCCCTTCAAGGGGAGAAGAGGGCATGAACGCGCTTTATGAAGACATCGCCTTGATGATCGAGGCGGAAGGCCCGATCGGGGTGGATCGTTTCATGGCGCTCGCTCTCGGGCATCCACGCCATGGCTATTACATGACGCGTGACCCCTTCGGCTTGCAGGGCGATTTCATCACCGCCCCCGAAATCAGCCAGATTTTCGGCGAATTGCTCGGGCTTCTCGCCGCCATGCACTGGCAGCAGATGGGGGAGCCGAGGCGCATCGCGCTGGTGGAGCTGGGGCCGGGGCGCGGCACGCTGATGGCGGATGCCTTGCGCGCAGCAAAAGCCCTGCCCGGTTTTGCGGCGGCGCTTGAGGTTCATCTCGTCGAGATGAGCCCGGTTCTGCGCCGGGCGCAGGGCGAAACGCTCGCGGAATGTGGCCATCAGCCGCGCTGGCACCTGACGATCGATGACCTGCCGGATGATCTGCCGCTCATCATCCTCGCCAATGAGTTTTTCGATGCCTTGCCGGTGCGGCATTTCCAGCGCCTTGCCGATGGCTGGCATGAAAGGCTGATCGGGCTTGACGCCGAACGCCGCCTCACCTTCGGGCTTGCGCCCGAACCCGTCGCGCAGATCACGCTTGCCGGCCCGGAAGGCGCGTTGTTTGAAACCTCGCCCATCGGGCTTGATATCATGCGCCGCCTCGCCGGGCGGCTGGTGCGGCAAACCGGCATGATGCTGGTGGTGGATTACGGGCATATCCGCTCCGGCTTTGGTGAAAGCCTGCAGGCGGTGCGCCAGCATCGCTTCGCGCCGGTTCTGGAAGCGCCGGGGGAAGCGGATATCACCGCCCATGTCGATTTTGCGACGCTTGCCATTGCGGCGAAGCGCAGCGGGGCGGATGTTCACCCTTTCCTGACGCAGGCAACCTTGCTCGAACGCCTCGGGATCGACAATCGCGCGAAGATCCTCAAGGCCAAGGCCGAAAACCCGGCTGCGATCGATGCCGCCGTGCAGCGGCTTACCGGCACAGGGGAAGCAGGCATGGGCCAGCTTTTCAAGGCCCTTGCCATCACCAGCCCCGGCAGCGCCGTGCCTGCGGGGTTTGAAGGCGCGGATGCGCGCCTGTCCTCGCCCCCCGCACAGGAAGACTGATCCGATGCTGACCCCCTGTCTTTCGCCAGCCCTCACCAAAGCGGGCATCAAACACGCCTTTTTCACGCGCGAGGGCGGGGTTTCAACCGGAATTTACGCCAGCCTCAATGGCGGGCAAGGTTCGGCTGACGAGGCGGCGCTGGTGGCGGAAAACCGTGCCCGCATGGCGCGCTATATGGGGGTGGAGCCGGGGCACCTGCTTTCGCTTCATCAGGTGCATTCAGCGCTTTGCGTCAGTGTCGAGACCCCCTGGACGCGCGAGACGCGCCCTGAGGCGGATGCCATGGCGAGCGCGAGACCGGGGCTTGCTCTGGGCATTTCCACCGCCGATTGCGGCCCCATCCTCTTCGCAGACCCCGTGGCCCGCGTGGTGGGCGCGGCACATGCGGGCTGGAAAGGCGCGAAGGGCGGCGTTCTCGAAGCAAGCCTTGCCGCGATGGAAGCGCGGGGCGCGAAAAAATCCCGCATCATCGCAGCTCTGGGGCCCATGCTGAGCCAGACGCATTACGAGGTCGGGCTCGAGTTTCTGGACGCCTTTGTCGAGGACGGCATCGAATACGCGGAATTTTTTTGCGCCGGGTCGCGCATCGGCCACCCGCATTTTGATCTGCCGGGCTATATCACCGCAAGGTTGCGCAAAGCCGGGGTTGGCACCATCGAACAATCCGGCCTCTGCACCTATGCGGATGAAAAACGGTTTTACTCCTATCGCCGCAAAACCCACCGCAATGAGCCCGATTACGGGCGCATGATCGCCGCGATCCGGCTATGATGCACGTAAGGAAGAGGGCCCTAGAGCATTTTCAAGCGAAGTGGATACCGGTTCGCGTGAAGAACCGTAGGACCGCGAAGCGAAACTGCGATAAAAACAAGAAGATAGAGCGGCCGACCTGATTCAATCAGGTCGGAAACCGCTCTAGCCCTCTTTTCTGATCCTTATTCAATCGGCAGGGTCACATAGCGCAAGGTGCCCTCCTGCCCGGAAGCGATGTAGAACAGGGCGCGCTTCTGGCCCTGCTCCTTGAGCGCCTCAAGACGTTTTCTGATATCCGCAACCGAGGAGACCTTCTCGCGCTGCACCTCGACGATCACATCGCCCTCAACCACCCGGCGCTCGGCAGCGGCGGAATCGGGGTTGACCTTGACCACGACCACACCCTCAAGCGCGTCCTTGATCGAAAAACGCTTGCGCATCTCGGCATTGAGCGGGGCGACCTCCAGCCCCAGCACGAGGCCGGAAGCGGCGCTCCCCTTTTGCGGCTCGGATCGCGTCATCGAGGCCTGCTGAACACTCTCATCGAGGCGGCCAAGCTTCACGCGCTTGGTGACCTCCTTGCCCTGCCGCACCACCACCACCTCGACATCCTTGCCGATAGGGGTCTGCGCGACGATGCGCGGCAGATCACGCGAGGTTTTGATGTCCTTGCCGTCAAACCGCACGATCACGTCCTCACGCTCCAGCCCGGCGGGTTTGGCGGGGCCCTTGTCATCGATGCTGATGACCATGGCACCCCGCGCCTTGCCCAGCCGGAGGGCTTCGGCGGTTTCATCATCGACATCCTGAATGGCAACGCCGAGCCAGCCCCGCCGCGTTTCACCAAATTCACGCAATTGCTCGATCACCGGCGCGGCAACGGCGGAAGGCACCGCAAAACCAATGCCGATGGAGCCACCGGTAGGCGAAATGATCGCGGTGTTGATGCCGATGACCTCGCCATCCATGTTGAAAAGCGGGCCGCCGGAATTGCCCTTGTTGATCGCCGCATCGGTCTGGATGAAGGAATCATACGGGCCGGAGCGGATATTGCGCTGTTTTGCCGAAACAATCCCTGCCGAAACCGAGCCGCCAAAGCCGAAGGGATTGCCGATCGCCATCACGCCGTCACCGACGCGGGCCTTGTCACTGTCGCCGAATTTCACGGATTTGAGCGGCTTGTCCGATTTGAGGCGCAGAACCGCAAGGTCGGTTTTCGCATCCTTGCCGACAAGCTCGGCCTTGAGTTCCGTGCCGTCATTGAACACAACGGTGATATCCGTCGCATCCGCGATCACGTGGTTATTCGTCACCACGATGCCAGAGGGGTCGATCACGAAGCCGGAGCCAAGCGAGGAGCTGCGCTGCTGGCCTTGCTGGTTTTGTTCACCACGCCGGTTGAAAAAATCGTTGAACATGTCTTCAAAGGGCGTGCCCGGCGGCAATTGCGGCATGGGGGCCGCGCGCTGTGCCACCTTCTGCGTGGCCTTGATGTTCACCACCGCATCCATCACCTTTTCCGCAAGATCAGCAAGGCTGTCCGGCGCGCGGGCCTGCGCCCTCAAGGGAACAAGAAAAACGAGAGAAAGCAGCGCCGCACCGGCAACCCGCACCATGCGCCCGCGAGGGGGCGAGGTTTGCGGGCGCGGCAGGGGCGCAGGCAGCATTTTTTCAACAGGCTGAAGCGCGCTGGATATCATGGGCGTCTGTCTCCAAAATTCGTCGCAACCTTGCGATGAAACGCTATTAAAGCACTGAATACGGCATAATCGCGGCTGAAACAGTGTGTTTTTCATGCTCACAAAAGCGTGATCACGGGGAAGCCACGGCTCGCCCAGACCAGCAGGACACCCAGAACCGCCGCACCAAAACCGAACATCCGCAAAATCCGTTCCGGCATCTCCGCTGCATCGCGCATGGCCCGCACCATGGCAGCGGGAAAAGCGGCAAAGCACAGCCCCTCAATCGCCAGCATCAGGGCAAGGGCCACCCAGAAATCAGCCATACGCTGAGCCACAACGCATGCTGTGTTTCGTTTCGGCTGCCATGCCATGCCTCCCCCGCCGGTGAACCCGGCTTTATCGTTATCATTTTTCAAACAGTCATTTCAGCCCGGCTTTGGGGTTGTTGAGATATTTGAAAAAGTCACTGTCCGGCGTGATGACAAGCCGGGTGTCACCAGGGCGCAGGCCTGTTTCATAAGCCTGGAGGGCGCGATAGAAGGCAAAAAATTCCGGATTGCGGTTGTAAGCCTCTGCCAGAATTTTCGTGCGCTCTGCCTCGCCGATACCCTGCGCTTCACGGGCAAGCCGCTCGGCATCCGCCCGCGTCACAGTCACGGTGCGATCTGCCTGCGCCTTGATCCGGTCGGAGATTTCAGTGCCTTGCGCGCGCAATTCCGCTGCCTCGCGTTGCCGCTCGGTCTGCATGCGGCGGAATACTGCCTGGCTGTTCTGTTCCGGCAAATCGGCCCGGCGCAGGCGGATATCCACAATGGCAACTCCGAGGGCCGCCGCTTCGGAATTCACCTGTTCCCGGATTTTCGCCGTCAAACCGGCGCGATCTTCCTTCACGACAAGGCTGAAGGTCGATTCGCCCAGGACACGCCGCAAGGCTGCATCCATGAAGGTGCCAAGCTGCTGGTTGCCGCGCAGCGCGCTGCCCGCTGTCGCCTGAAAATAGCGCAGCGGATTTTCGATGCGGTAACGCGCGAAAGCATCCACCACCAGCCGCTTCTGATCCGCCGTGATCGCTTCCACCGAAGCGGTTTCAAGATCAAGCACCCGCCGATCCAGCAAGATCACCTGCTGGATGAAGGGCAGTTTGAAATTCAGCCCCGGCTGCGTGATGACGGCGCGCGGCTGGCCGAACTGCGTCACGATCGCCTGCTCGGTCTGGTCAACCGTGAAAAGGGACGCCCCGCCGAGAATGACGATGGCGGCAACAACCATGCCCAAAGCAGATTTGATCATGGTTTTTTCTCCTGATCCGTCGCGTTTTTCTTCATCAATTCATTAAGCGGAAGGTATGGCACAACACCCGAACCGCCCTTGACCCCTTGATCAAGGATGATTTTTTCCATGCCGCCGTAAATCCGCTCGATCGTTTCAAGATAAAGCCTTTGCCGCGTCACATCGGGTGATTTGGCATATTCTTCGAGTATGGCGCTGAACTTCGCCGCCTCGCCGCGTGCAGCGGTGATGGTGCGCTCACGCTCGCCTTCCGCGCGCTGGGTGATGCGCGCAGCCTCACCGCGCGCTTCGGGGATAACCTTGTTGGCATAGGTCTGCGCCTCGTTCTGCGCACGCTCCTGGTCGGCACGTGCCGCCTGAACATCGCGGAACGCGTCGATCACCTCGGCGGGGGGGTCAACCTTCATCATCTGCACTTGCTGGATGATGATGCCCGCACCATAGGCATTGAGTATTTTCTGCATCTGATCCTGCACTGCCCGTTCGATTTCGAGCCGCGCGCCGGTCAGGATCGGCTGGATTTCGCGTCGCCCGATCACTTCGCGCATCGCGCTTTCCGCCACCGCCTTCACAGTTGCCTCCGGGCTCTTGAGATTGAACACGAAATCCTGCGGGCGCTTGGCATCCACGAGCCAGAGAACGGAAAAATCGACATCAACAATGTTCTCATCGCCCGTCAGCATCAGGCTTTCCTCGCGCACATCGCGCGGGCCGCGCCGGGTTGCATCTCCGCCAAGGCTGCGCAACCCGATCTCGATCGTCTGAACTCCGATGGTGGGTTTGTCGAGCTTGCCAACCGGGTAAGGCCAGTTCCAGTTCAGGCCTGGCGCGGTGAGCGCAACGAAACGACCGAATACCCGCTCGATCCCCACCTCATTGGGGCGAACCGTATAAAACCCGGTGAGAAGCCAGCCGATCAGGCCCAATAAAACGAGAAACCCGATGCCGAGCGTGCTGATCGTGCCGCCGCCAGTGCCACCGCCGCCCGGCATGGCGCGACGCAATCGCTCCTGCCCCTTGCGGAAAATATCTTCAAGGTCGGTCGGTTCACGCCCGCCGCCGAAGGGGCCGCCGCCCCATGGGTTCGGGTTGCGAGGCGGCGGGTTGCGAGGGCCCTGCCCTCTGGGTTGCCAGGGTCCATTGCTCATAAATGTTTCATCTTTCCAACTACCGCGATCTTGACCATCATCATGACTGCTCCGGGGCACGCCAGCCTCGTTCGAACCGACAAGCTCGACCCATCATGTGGGTTCTCAAATCGCAAACGTCAACGCCGGTGATAGGTGAGAAAGCGAAAAGCCGCTTCATCATCCACGCTTTTTGGAAAATCACGCGGGTGTTCGGCCCGCCACAAGGCCGCATCGATCACCGGGAACCATGTATCGCCCTCCGGTTCAAGCATCACATGCGTGATTTCGAGCCGCCGCGCGAGCGGCAGGAAGGCCGTGTAAATCTCGCCCCCGCCTGCCACCATGATCTCCTTGCCGCCCGAGCGCGCCGCGATATCCGCCCCGAGCGCCAGCGCAGCCTCCGGTGTGTGGACGATATCCGCCCCTTCAGCCTGAAACGCGGCATCGCGCGTGAGGATGATGGTCTCGCGCCCCGGCAGGGGCTTGCCGATGGAAAGAAACGTCTTGCGCCCCATGATGACCGGCTTGCCCAGGCTCAGCGCCCGGAAATGCTTCATATCGGTTTTGAGCCGCCAGAGCAGGCGGTTCTCATGGCCGATCACGCGATTCTGCGCAACGGCAGCCACAAGAACGAGATCCGGCTTCACACCGCCACCGGCGCCTTGATGGCGGGGTGCGGATCATAGCCCTCGACCGTGATATCCTCATAGCGGAAGGCGAAAAGATCCGTGACCGCCGTGTTCAGGCTGAGGCGCGGCAGCGGGCGCGGCTGGCGCGCGAGTTGCTGCTGCGCCTGCTCGACATGATTGGAATAAAGGTGAACATCGCCAAAACTATGCACGAAATCCCCGACATCGAGCTTTGTAACCTGCGCCACCATCTGCGTGAGGAGCGCGTAGGAGGCGATATTGAACGGCACGCCAAGGAAAATATCGGCCGAGCGTTGATAAAGCTGGCAGGAGAGGCGCGGGCGCGCCGCTCCTTCCGGCTGCGCGACATAAAACTGGAAGAGACAATGGCAGGGCGCGAGCGCCATGGCGGGAATATCCGCCGGGTTCCAGGCCGAAACGATGAGGCGGCGCGAATCCGGGGTGTTGCGCAAATCAATGAGCAACTGGCTGACCTGATCGATCACCCCACCATCGCGCGTGGGCCAGCTGCGCCATTGCTGGCCATAAACCGGGCCAAGATCACCGTTTTCATCCGCCCATTCATCCCAGATGGAAACGCCGTTCTCCTTGAGATACTTGATATTGGTGTCCCCCGCGAGAAACCAGATCAATTCATGGATGATGGATTTGAGATGCAGCTTTTTCGTCGTGACCAGCGGAAACCCGGCCTGCAGGTCGAACCGCAGCTGCGCCCCGAACAGCGAGCGCGTGCCGGTGCCCGTGCGGTCTGATTTGATGACGCCCTCGTCATGAACGCGGCGCAGAAGGTCAAGGTAAGCTTGCATGAAAACCCCGAGGGAGAACGAAGGAGGATAAAGCGCAACAAAAGCGCATATCCTCACCCATTTTCATCGACAAACCTTACGCTTCGATCAAGCCCGCGCCAGGTTTATGCACCCTTATTTCGGATGAAACAGCGCAAGCTGGCCGAAATGTTCGGCAATGAGATAATAGGCTGTGAGGCGCGATTTCGTGCGGTCTGCCTTCATCTTTTCAAGCTGCGCCTTCACGGCTGTAGTAAGCGCGGCATCCGCTTCCGTGCAGCCAAGCTTTTTCTTGCAGAAATTATCGACCACACGCTGGATTTCATCCGCATCGGAGGCAGCAACACTGCGCGAATCGGCCTTGCTCATGACAAGGGCATAGGTTTTGGCGAGGCCGGCAACGGCGGCTTCGTCAACCTTGGCGGTATATTTTTTGATATCGGCAACATAATCAGACATATCAGCCATGGCTGCATCCTCCCGGAACCTTAGTTTCGTGCATAACTGCACGTAGCATTTTCAGCACGATTCTGATGAAAAGACCAGCCGGGCCAGTGGAGAACATAGCCCTTCTCTTTCATGGCCAGGGGCGCTATAATGTCTTTGTCACGCTTCGGGGTGACTATGGTGATAAACGGCTATCGTAATAAGCCTTTCGGACCCGGGGGCGGTACCCGGCGCCTCCACCCAAGCACATGATGGGCTTTTGTGCTTCGGCGGGGGCGAAACAGGATCGACGAGGGTGTAAAGGATAGGCTTTTGCCCGGCATGATTCCGCCGTTATCGGGTCAAACCTATAGTTGCCAATGACAACTATGCACCGGTGGCCCAGGCTGCGTAAGCAGCTTGAAAAACCGATAACAAGTCCTGGCGGGTTGCACCGTTGGGCGGGGTTCGCAGGCACCTGGCAACAGAAGCCTGCACTTCCGAGAGGCGTTAAAGAAAAAAAGTCAGCCTGCACTTCCGCAGGCGTTGAAGAAAAAAAGTCAGCCTGCACTTTCACATCGTCATTGCGAGCACATCGTCATTGCGAGGAGCCTCGAAGAGGCGACGCGGCAATCCAGCCCTTGCATTATCCTCGTGCAGCCAGACATTCCGGCCCTCTTTTATCACTTCAGTCAACAGGCCACAGCCTCGCTGTAGAATGCGGTAGCTTTTTTGACGAAAATCAGTTTCTCTGAAAAGATCAAAGATGCATGCAGCATCGAATCATCTGACTATGTGATATCTTTCCTTCCGTGATTTTCAGCCCATGCCGCAAGAAACACCCCCTGATGATCTGATCCGCTATGACGTGATGGTGCAGGATGCGCTGCTCGGCGTCGTGCGCAAGGTGATGGCGGATACGATGCGCACGGGCTTGCAGGGTGAGCATCACTTTTACATCACCTTCCGCTCGCATGCGCCGGGCGTGAAGCTTTCGGCGCGGCTGCGGGAGAAGCACCCGGAGGAAATGACCATCGTTCTCCAGCACCAATATTGGGATTTGCAGGTTTCGGAGACGGCCTTCGAGGTTGGGCTTTCCTTTGGCGGCATTTCCGAGCGCCTTGTGGTGCCGTTCGAGGCCTTGACCGGGTTTTATGACCCTTCCGTGCAGTTCGGGCTGAAATTTGCCGCCGATGAAGCGCAGGCGGATAATGACAGCGCGGATGACGAAACAAGCGTGAAAGACCGGCTGGACGCCATCGCCGCGCATGAAAAAGGCGCAGGCGGCAAGGGAAAGGCGGATGAAACGCCGGTGCATTTGCCGCTTCCCGAAAAAAAACCACGCGAAAGCAAGGCAAAACCGAAGGACAATACCGGCAGCGAGGAAGCCCCCCCGCCGGATGACAGCCCCGGCGGCGGCGCGCAGGTGGTGAGCCTCGAATCCTTCCGCAAAAAAAAAATAACAGCCCAAAAATAACAGCAAAAATAACGCAGGATCACTCCCCCTTCGGCCAATTGATCCTTCGAGCGGCCTCTCACTCATCTCGTTCTTTTCGCATGCTTTTTATCGATAAACCGGCTTCCACTTTATCGAAGCATGCTCTAAAAGCGCGTCATCATGACAGGAGACGTGCATCATGGCTGAAATCCCCGCCCCCAAAACCCGCATCGAAACCGACACCTTCGGCGAGATCGCGGTGGATCAATCGGTCTATTGGGGGGCGCAGAGCCAGCGCAGCATCGGCAATTTCAGGATCGGCTGGGAAAAGCAGCCCAAGCCCGTCATCCGCGCGCTCGGCATCATCAAACGCGCGGCGGCGGAAACCAACCACGCGCTCGGGCGGCTCGATGGCGCGCTGAAAGACGCGATCGTGAAGGCGGCGGAAGAGGTGATCACGGGCAAGCTCGACGCGCATTTCCCGCTGGTGGTGTGGCAGACGGGGTCGGGCACGCAATCGAACATGAACGCGAATGAGGTGATCTCGAACCGCGCCATCGAGATGCTCGGCGGCGTGATGGGCTCGAAAAAGCCGGTTCACCCGAATGATCATGTCAATATGAGCCAGTCCTCGAATGATACCTACCCCACCGCCATGCATGTCGCGGCGGCAGAGCAGGTGGTGCATGATCTTCTGCCCGCTTTGCAGCATCTTCACGGCGCGCTCAATGCCAAGGCGAAGGCCTTTAACGAGATCATCAAGATCGGCCGCACGCATACGCAGGATGCAACGCCGCTGACTTTGGGGCAGGAGTTTTCCGGCTACGCGAAGCAGATCGAGAATGGCATCAGGCGCATCGAGATGACCTTGCCGATGCTGATGGAGCTGGCGCAGGGCGGCACTGCCGTCGGCACCGGGCTGAATGCGCCCATCGGCTTTGCGGAGGGGGTCGCGGCGCGCATCGCCGCCATTACCGGCCTGCCCTTCACCACCGCGCCGAACAAGTTCGAGGCCCTCGCCGCACATGACGCGATGGTGATGACGCATGGCGCGATCAATACGGTGGCGGCTTCCTTGTTCAAAATCGCGAATGATATAAGGTTTCTGGGCTCCGGCCCGCGCTCGGGGCTGGGTGAACTCGCTTTGCCCGAGAACGAGCCGGGCTCCTCCATCATGCCCGGCAAGGTCAACCCGACGCAATGCGAGGCCTTGACCATGGTTTGCGCGCATATTTTCGGCAACCACGCCGCGCTCACCTTTGCCGGCTCACAGGGGCATTTTGAACTCAACGTCTTCAACCCGGTCATGGCCTATAATTTCCTGCAATCGGTGCGGCTCATGGCGGACAGCGCCATCAGCTTCACCGATCATTGCGTGGTGGGGATCGAGCCTCGGCGCGAGAATATAAAGCGCGGGCTGGACAATTCGCTGATGCTGGTGACGGCGCTCAACACCCGGCTTGGCTATGACGCCTGCGCCAAAATCGCCAAAACCGCGCATAAAAACGGCACAACCCTGCGCGAGGAGGCGGTCGGCGGCGGCTACCTGACGGATGAAGAATTCACCGCTCTGGTGCGCCCGGAAAAGATGATTTCGCCGGGATGAGCATTTTCAAGCGAAGTGGGCACCGGTTCGCGTGAAGAAAATGCGATAAAAAAGATAACCTCTTTCAAGGATCTGCCATGCCCGAAATCATCAACCTGCGGCTTGCACGCAAGGCCAAGGCCCGGCGTGCGGCGGAAACAGAGGCGGCGCAGAACCGCCTGGTGTTTGGTGAAACGAAAGCGCAGAAAGCCCTGCGCAAAGCGGAAGCCGCGCGTGAAAAAGCGAGGCTCGAAGCCGGGCGCATCACAGGCGCCACCGGCAAGGGCGAGGCATGAAGACCCCGCGCGCGGGCGTATCACAGCCGAAAAGCGAAATGACCAAAAGCCCGATCAAAAAACATAGCGTGATGATCGCGGGGCACAATACCAGCCTGTCGCTTGAAGAGCCGTTCTGGCGCTTGCTCAAGAGCGTTGCCGCACGCGAGGGGGTTTCAACCAGCGCGCTCATCGCCCGCATTGACGGCAGCCGCAAAGGCACCAACCTCTCCTCGGCGATCCGCATCCACCTGATCGAATGGCTGATGGCAGAGGGGCAGATCTCACTGGAGTGAGGGGGCTAGAGCATTTTCCGATCAAGTGGTTGCCGGTTGATCGAAGAAAATGCGATAAAAACAAGAAGATAGAGCGGCGGACCTGATTCAATCAGGTCGGAAACCGCTCTAGAGCATGTTTCGATTAAGTGGGAACCGGTTAATCGCAAAAACATGCGATAAAAACAAGAAGATAGAGCAATTCCAGCGAAAGCATGTCCCCACGAAGGCGGGGATGGGAACCGGTTTCGCGTCCGGAATTGCGTAAAAACAAAGAAATAGAGCGAATGAGGTGAATGCAAATTCACTGAAATTGCTCCAATCCCTCGCCCGCCTTCTGGCGCTTCAGGAAAAACAGGCGCTCCCGCTGGTCGGCTTCAAAAGCCTCAACCTGCTCAAGGTCGCGCTCGATGCTGCGCGCGAGCAAGCCATTGACGAGGGTTGAAACCTGCAAGCCGCGCTTGAGGCCGGGGGTGTTCGCGGCTCCCGGCCAGCGCCCGGCATAGGTCAGGGTGATCTCCGGCAAGCCACCGCGCCAGCCCGGCGGACTGTCCTGCAGGCGCAATGTCAGGCGGGCGTCGAGCGCCGCGCGTGTGAGATCATAGCTCAAGGACGGAACAAGGCTCACGCCCGGTTGCGGTGAGGGGATGGGCACCGCCCCGAGGCGCAGCACGCCATTGGTTATCGTCACAGGAAAAGTGAGCGCAGGCAGGGCCAGTGGCGCGGCTTTCAGCCCGGCCTCTAGCCGCGCACCGATGCTGTTCTCATCAAGCGGGCCAAGGGCGGTGAGCGGCGCGCGCGCAAGGTCAGGCAGCGCTTGCGGCGCGGCATCCGGCAGAACAAGCCCGTCAACCGCCACCTGCCCCGCGCCGCCAAGGCTTGCGGCCAGAGCCTTCAGGCTCTCCCCGCTCGCGGAAAGCGGAAGATCCCCGCTGATCCGGGCGGATAATCCGGGCAGGGTCATGCGCTCGACATTGATTTTCCCGGCAATCTCGGCCTTTGCACCGGCGCGGGAGAAGGCGAGCGTGCCGCCATAGCGCGCTTCGCCATCCTCGGCGCTGAACCCCTCGAACCCGATCTGCTGCGGGCCAAAGCGCACAACGAATTGCGGCCGCTGCCAGACAAGTCCCGGTGCAATGAGAAGCCGCTGCGCTTCCACCCAGAGATCGCCCGAAAAGGGCGGCGCGAGCGGCACGGCAAAAGCCGCACCCGGCCATACATCACCGGAGGTAAAGGCCGGAAGCGGGCCAAAAACCGGCAGCAGCAGCGTGGAAAGCGCAATATCACCCAATATGATGCGCCCCGCAACCTGCCCGGCGCGCGAAAGATCGAAGGCGATTTCACCACTGGCCGCAACGCCGGTCTTGTCCTTCACCTCAAGCCCGGAAAGCGTGATCTTGTTTTGATCATAGATGAGGCTTGCGGCAAGATTGGCCCCCGTTCCGGCCCTGAACAGCGGCGCTGGCGCGCCAATGGCCTGTTCGATGCGGGCAAGGTCTGGCGCATCGAGCCTCAACTGCCCCTCGAACGGGCGCTGCGAGGGCAAAAGCCCGATCTGCCCCTTGAGCGCGAGCATCAACCCGGCAAGCGCGCCATTGGCCTCCGCCTCCAGCATCCGGCGCGGATTGCCCGACGCCTTGAGGGTGAGGCGGCCCGGCTGCAAAAGCGTGACGGGTGGCTTCTGGCCGGTGATCTGCGCAAACAGCACCCGGCCATCCGGGTTGGAAAAATCCCCCTCCAGCACCACATCCATCGGCTCAGCCTTGAGGCTGGAGCGCGACTTCACATCAAAACGCGTTCCACCCAGCGTGCCATCGAGCGCAACGTCCCATTGCGCATCCCCGCCTTGCATATCGAGCCGCAAGGATAAAAGCGCCAGCGCGGGGGCGAGCACAGCCGCGCGGCGCATCACGCCAAGCATTGCCGGGCCGGGGGAAACCGCATGCGCGAGCGCGGCGATCTCATCGAGCGTATCCGCATCCAGCTTGGCGACAAGCTCCGCGCCATCGGATTTAAGCGTGCCCGAAGCGGTGAAATCCTGCCCGGTTTTGCCACGCAGCCTGAGATGGGTGAGCCGCACCTCATCGCCATTGCGTGCCAGCGCGGTGGAAAGCCCGCCAAGCACGCGCCCGTCCAGCAGAAGGCTGGCAATATCGAGCGTCGTTTCAAGCTCAAAGCCCCTCAGCGGGCTCAGGGGGGTTAATGCCGCCAGCAGCTTGGCATCAAATCGATCCGCATTCAGCGCAAGCGTGAGGCGCGGCAAAAGCCGCTCCCCCGCTTTGGCAAAGCGCCATTCGCCCGCCCCGCGCATCACCCCGGCCTCGCTCTCAAGCGTGATCGCGCCAAGGGAGAACGCCTCGCGGGTGAGAAAAACCATGCTCGAAAGCTGCGCCTTGGTCGCGGGCGGGTTGACGGGCGGCGCATCACCCTGCAGCAGGGCAATGAGGCTGGCAGGCGCGGCGCTTTCCAGCGTGAGGGTTCCATCGAGCACGGCGCGCGGGCCGGGGCGCGCCGCAAAGCGCAGCTGCGTTTCCCCCGGCAGCAGCGCGAAAGCGGTATCAAGAACCGGGCCATCCACCGTGTTCCGCCCCTCGATCAGCAGGTTCTGCGCAGTCCCGCCCGGCAGGGCCAGGCCCTCCGCCTTGAAGCTGAGCGCGATGTCAAACGGCAGGGCTCCCGCGTGAAAGGCGGGGGGCGCAGGCAAATCCCCGCCGCGCAGCAGGGCCGCGATATCGAGCCATTTGGTGGAAAAGCCAAAGCGCAGTTGCGGGCGCGGCGAGAGGAGATCGACAAACCCCTGCCCTGTCAGCAATGTTGCGGCCTTGTCGCGCCCCAGAGTGAGGGTGATGGGGTCAAGCGTGACCTGATCCGCGCTCGCCACCACACGCGCGCGCCCTTCCAGCGGCACCTGAACACCAGTCACGCCGCCAAGAACCGGGTTGCCATTCACCTGCAAGGTGCCGTCATAAAGAGGGCCACCAGCCTCACCCGGCAGGCCCACCCAACCTTCAAGCGCGAGGCGAAACCCGATCCCGTTGTCATCAAACGCACCCTTGAGCCGCGCCCTGCCCCCGTCAAACCGCCCGACCTGCGCGCGAAACTCCCGCCCCGTTATTGCCTCGCTCACCACCACGCGGAACGGGCCAGGAAGGCTCGGCGCTTCGAACGCAAGGTCAAGCGCTTCGAGAACCCCGCCGCCAAGGCGTTGCGGCAGGGTGAGCCGCGCACCCTTCGCCTCGAACCGGTCAATACCCCCCCGCGCGTGCGGGCCGATCGATTGCGGCTGTGACAGGCGAGTAAAGAGAGGCTCCAGCGCGATGTCCGCACCCTCCGCCGCGATCGCCTCGATATGCGGCGCCCCGCCGAGCAGCGAGAGCGGCGAAAGGCTGAGCGTGAGGCGCGCAGCGGAGAGGAGCGGCGCATCCGCCGGGCCGAGGCGCACCCTCTCTGCCGTCATCGAGGCCTGCGGAAAAATCGACACGGTCAGCGGGCCTGAAAGCGCAACCTCAACCCCCAGGACACGCGAAAGATGCGCCGCAACACGCGCGCGCTGCTGGTTCCAGTCCATCAGACGCGGCACCACCATCAAGCCAATGAGACCGAGCGCGAGGAGCGCGGCAAGAAAGGTCAGGCTGTCTTTGAATGCGCGCAAGGTCATGCCTGTTCATGGATGAAGCTGCGAGAAAGCACGCACATGCACAATTGAGAACCATGCACAATGAAGAACCATGCACAATGGAGAACCATTGCTCTGCCAGCAAAGACAGGGGCAGGCAAGCGGCTTTACACCATGACAATCTTGCCGGGGTTGAGGATGCTCTCCGGGTCAAGCGCGGCCTTGATCGCAAGCATCGCGCTGAGCGCACCCGTGCCAAGCTCGGGTTCGAGGTATTTCATCTTGCCCTGCCCCACGCCATGCTCCCCCGTGCAGGTGCCTTCCATGGCAAGCGCGCGTTTGACGAGCCTTGCAAGAAACCCCTCCGCCTGCGCGATTTCTTCCCTGTTCTCCATATCGATCAAGGGCAGAACGTGGAAATTCCCGTCCCCCACATGCCCGACAATTGGCGCGATCAGCCCGGTTTCTGCTATATCGGCCTTGGTTTCGCTGATACACTCCGCGAGCCGCGAAATCGGCACGCAGACATCGGTTGAAATGCCCTTCGCGCCGGGGCGCAGCGCGATGGAGGCCCAATAGACATCATGCCGCGCCTGCCAGAGCCGCGTGCGATCCTCCGGCCGCGTTGCCCAGTCAAAGGCGCCGCCGCCACACTCGCGCGCGATCTCGCCGAAACGCTTCGCCTGTTCGGCGACGCTGGCGGGCGTGCCGTGAAACTCGACGAACAGCATCGGCGTTTCCGGGTAATCGAGCCTGGAATAGAGGTTGCAGGCTTTCACCTGCAATTCATCCAATAATTCAATGCGGGCCACGGGAATGCCGCTCTGGATGGTGAGGATCGTCGCATCCGCCGCCGCCTTCACGCTGGGGAAGGGGCAAACCCCGGCAGAAACCGCTTCCGGCAGGCTATAGAGTTTCAGCGTGATTTTGGTGATCACGCCAAGCGTGCCTTCCGAACCGACGAGAAGCCGCGTGAGGTCATACCCCGCGCTGGTTTTTTTCGCGCGCGAGGCGGTTTTGATGACATCGCCATTCGCCAGAACCGCTTCGAGCGCCAGAACATTATCCTTCATCGTGCCATAGCGCACGGCATTGGTGCCCGAGGCGCGGGTGGCGACCATGCCGCCAAGCGAGGCATCCGCCCCCGGATCGATAGGGAAGAAGAGGCCATGGCTTTTGAGCGTGGCGTTGAGCGCCTTGCGCGTCACCCCCGGCTCGATAATGCAATCAAGGTCTTCCGGGTGGATTTCAAGAACGCGGTTCATGCCGGAAACATCGAGCGATACCCCGCCATAAGGCGCATTCACATGCCCTTCGAGCGAGGAGCCGGTGCCGAACGGGATGAGCGGCACCTTGTGCTCCGCGCAAAGCTGCACGACGGCGCGCACTTCCTCGCTGCTTTCTGCAAACACCACAAGGTCCGGCGGCTGGTTTTCCAGCCAAGTCAGCGTATGCGCATGCTGCTGACGCACCGCAAGGCTCGCCACACAGCGATTGCCGAAGCGCTGTTGCAGGGCCAGCGTGATCGCGGCGATGGTGTCTGCGCTGGGGCGGGCAGGAGCATGCATAAAAGGAGGATGCATAAGATGACCTTGCAGATTGGCATTGGCAGATTGGCATTGGTAGAAATCACCATGCCCAAGCGCAAGGCCATGATCAAGCCGCGCAGAAGGCAACTGGCCGCGCCTTGTTGCGGGTGAATAAGGCTCACCCCCTGGGGATAGCGCGGGCGAGGTAATCCCCCTTGCCGATCTCCAGCCCGTTATGGCGCAAAATGCCGTAGGCCGTGGTGATGTGGAAATAAAAATTCGGCATCACCACATCAAGCAAATACGTTTTGCGCGGCATCTGCATTTCCGGTGCATTGCGCCCGAGTTTGAGGGTGAGAAGCCCGTCTTCATCCGCATCCATGGCGGAGGCGGGCAAGGCTTGCACGAAAGCAAGGGTTTTTTGCACCCGCGCCTTCACATCAGCCAGGGTCACCTCATCATCCGGCCAGCCTGGCACCGCTTCGCCCGCCAGTCGCGCGGCTGCACCCCCTGCAAAATCACAGGCGATCTGAACCTGCCTGGTGAAGGCAAACATGTCCGGGTAAAGCCGCGCGGTGAGAAACACCGCCGGATCAATCGATTTGGCAGCGCAATGCGCCTCCAGCTTGTCGAGGCACCGGCCAAGCCCGGTCAGCATCTGCGTGGTGGCGGGAATGAGAATCTGGCTCATGGTGGGCATGGAATTCTCCGGGTTGGGTGCGGGCAAAGGACGAAAGCCCCCGCTATACTGCTTCATGGCAGAGGATACCGCCATAAAAAACACACTTGCTAATCTGGCACAAAAAGAACATAATAGCAACATAAAATGATCTATCACACATCCTGCTGCGAATCAGCCATAAGGGTAGCCATTCTCCTTGCTGGAAGGAGAGCATGTTTCGAATGCCATCCTGTTGGGCATGAACCGGGGAATAGCAGTGTCTGATCCGTTTTCGCTTGATGGCTGGGAGGCGCGCCAACCCGCAGGCCCCGCACCCGGCGGAATCGCCGCGCGTGCGATGGCGGCTGCCAGCCCCGCTGCCCATGCGCCCGCCTATCGTCAAGGCCTCAACCCGGAACAGGCGCGCGCGGTTGAAACGATCGACGGCCCTGTTCTGGTTCTGGCGGGGGCAGGCACCGGCAAAACCCGCGTGCTCACCAGCCGCATCGCGCATATCATCGCCACCAACAACGCCCGCCCGCATGAAATCCTCGCCGTGACCTTCACCAACAAGGCCGCGCGCGAGATGAAGGAGCGGCTTGGCCATATGCTTGGCCCGGTGGCGGAGGGCATGCCCTGGCTCGGCACGTTCCATTCCATCGGCACCAGGCTCATCCGCCGCCACGCCGAACTCGTGGGGCTGAAATCCGATTTCACGATCCTTGATACCGATGACCAGATCAGGCTGATCAAACAGGTCTTGCAGGCGGAAAACATCGACGAAAAACGCTGGCCCGCCCGGCTTCTGGCGGCGCAGATCGACCGCTGGAAAAACCGCGCGCTGACACCGGAGCGCATCCCCGCCGGGGAGGCCATGGCCTTCGCCGATGGCAAGGGAAAAGCGCTTTACATGCTCTATCAGCAACGCCTCAAAGCGCTGAACGCGGCGGATTTCGGCGACCTTCTGATGGAGGGCATCAGGCTTTTTCAGGAAAACGCGGATGTTCTGGCGCAATATCAGGCGCGTTTCCGCTTCATGCTGGTGGATGAATATCAGGATACCAACGTCGCGCAATATCTCTGGCTGCGGCTTCTTGCGGCGGGGCGGCGCAACATCTGCTGCGTGGGGGATGATGACCAGTCGATCTATGGCTGGCGGGGCGCGGAGGTGGATAACATCCTGCGGTTCGAGAAGGATTTCCCCGGTGCGGCGGTCATCCGGCTTGAGCGGAATTACCGCTCCACCGGGCATATTTTGGGCACGGCGGGCGCGCTCATCGCGCATAACGAGGGGCGGCTCGGCAAAACCCTCTTCACGGAAGGCGAGGCGGGCGAGCCGGTGAGTGTCGCCTGCGCCTGGGATTCGGAAGAGGAAGCGCGGCAGGTGGCGGATGAAATCGAGGCCTTGCAGCATAAGGGCCACGCGCTCAACGAAATGGCGATCCTCGTGCGCACCTCGGCGCAGTTGCGCGCGTTCGAGGAGCGGTTCATCACCAATGCCATCCCCTATCGCATCATCGGCGGGCCGCGCTTTTACGAACGCGCGGAAATCCGCGATGCGCTCGCCTATTTCCGCTGCACCGCCAGCCCCACGCAGGATCTCGCGTTCGAGCGGGTGTTCAACACCCCGAAACGCGGGCTGGGTGATGCGGTTCTCGCAACGCTGCACGCCCATGCCCGCGCGGCGGATATTTCCCTCATGCAGGCGGCGCGGGTTTTATTGGAAACCGAGGAGTTCAAACCAAAACAGCGCCAGACCCTTCGCGAGTTGATGCAAAGCTTCGAGCGTTGGGCGGGCATGCTCGAAACCCTGCCGCATCACGAAGTGGCCGAAACCATTCTCGAAGAAAGCGGCTATACCGATATGTGGAAAAAAGACCCGGCGGCGGATTCCGCCGGGCGGCTCGAAAACCTGAAAGAGCTCATCCGCGCCATGGAGGACTTCGAGAACCTCACCGGGTTTCTTGAGCATGTCAGCCTCGTGATGGAAAAAAGCGCGGGCGAGGGCGAGGATCGCGTCACCGCGATGACGCTGCACGCCGCCAAGGGGCTGGAATTTGAAACCGTGTTCCTGCCCGGCTGGGAGGAGGGCCTCTTCCCCAGCCAGCGCTCGCTCGATGAGCAGGGCAAGGCCGGGCTGGAGGAGGAGCGCCGCCTCGCCTATGTCGGGCTGACACGCGCGAAACGCCGCGCGAAACTCTATTTTGCCTCCAATCGCCGCATTCACGGCCTCTGGCAGGCCTCGATCCCCTCGCGGTTTATCGATGAATTGCCGAGTGCGCATGTCGAGGTGCTGGAGGGGCAAAGCGGCATGCAGAGGCAGGCCTATGGCGGGGGTTCGCGCTTTGAGAAAATGCAGCCCTTTCAGGCTTCAAGCTATCAAACCCCCGGCTGGCAGCGCGCGCAGGCGGCGGGTGCGAACGGGTTTCGCCCATCAACCGCACCGCAGGATGCTGGCATGCGCGGCCCGCGCCTGATCGAAGGCGAGATTCTCGCGCGCTCCACCGGCAGCGCCGCACGCTTTAAAGAAGGCGCGCGGGTGTTTCACCTCAAATTCGGCCCCGGCAGCATCGCCGAGGTGGAGGGCAATAAACTGACGGTGGATTTCGATAAGGCCGGCCGCAAAATGGTGCTCGACAGCTTCGTGCAGGGGGCGTGAAAGCACCTCCTGTCATCGCCGAGTTAATCCCTTTGTCATCACCGGGCTTGACCCGGTGATCCAGACTTATCAACAGGAACAACATCTTCTCAACAAGATATTGCAATTGTTACTTTGATCATCACTAGATGTTGACGCCTTCAGTTTTTGATAATCAATAGATGACGCCCCAACACCCTTCGGAGCGTCTTCATGCCCAACATCCTCCGCGACAGCCGCGACATCATCCAGCGCCTTCTGCGCGAAGGGTGGTATCGCCACCGCAACGGGCCGGGAGATCATATCCAGTTCAGGCATCCTGACCGCCCCGGTAAAGTCACCATTGACGGTGAACGTCGAAAAGACTTGCCTCTTGGCACAGTTCGGTCAATTTACCGGCAGGCAGGATGGCCATGGAAATGAATGGGCTAAGCTATGACCTATTACATCGCGATGATGCACAAGGACGAAGAGAGCTGTTACGGCGTCTCGTTCCCTGATTTTCCGGGGCAGATCACCGCTGCGTCCTCACTGGATGACGCAGCAGCGCGGGCACAGTCCCTACTCGCCTTTATCGCTGAAAGCTGGGAGCAATCGGATGGTTCCTTCCCACAGCCGCGCACGATTGATGAATTGCGTCATGACGCAACCTTCCTTGAAGACAGCGCGAACGCGATTTTGATCGCGGTTCCCTTGCAGCACCCCGCCTCCCGCCCCGCTGCCGCATAAGCCCTTCCGCTTTCAATCCCGAAGGGCAGCGCCATGCCAAAACTGCCCGCCCCCACGCGGCTTGCCACGTTAGAGACCACCGAACCTTTCGCGCGGGCGATTGCGGATGGGTTTTCCGAACTTTTCGAGCCGGAAGAAATCGCCGTCAGCGCGTTTGAAATCGCCTCCATCGAGGCCGCCGCCATGGGGCACGCGACCTTCGCGCCGGGGCGGGAGGGCGCGATGGGCACGCTCCTCCCTGCCCTTGATGAGCCATGGCGGGTGGAACTGCATTTCTCCGAACCGCCCGCAAAACCGGCGATCCGCGCGCTCATCGCCGGTTTTGCGGGCGAGGATGCGGCAGAGGCGCTGGTTTTTGCCAGCGTCGCCGAGCCCATGATGCCAAGGCCGATGATGATGGTGTCGTAGTCAGGCTTTGTCGGGTTCATGATGCTGTGGATTTGGTTTTCGGCTCAACCAGCCCGATGCCAGCGAGAGCACGGCGCAAACCAGCATGATTTCCGCCAGCGGCATCGCCGAGGTCGTGGTGGTATGCCCGGCAAGATAGCTCATCAGCGCGCCAACGCCCATCTGCCCGAAGCCCATGAGGCCGGAGCCAGCGCCGCCCGCTTTCGGGTCAACCCCGATGGCGCTGGCAATCGCGTTCGGCAGAACGAGGCCATTGCCAAACGAGGTGATCATGGCTGGCAAAAACAGCGCGAGGGGGGAGAGGGCACCAAACCCCGCGACCAGCAGGATGAGCACCGCGCCGAGAAGCCCGGCGATATTGCCCCAGTAAATCAGGGTATCCGTGCCAAGCTTGCGCACCATGCGCCCGGAGATGAAATTCCCCACCATATAACCCAGCGAAAGCGACATGAACCAGAAGCCATAGGCGCGTTTGTCCTGCCCCAGAACATCGATCATCAGGTAAGGCGCGGAGCCGAGAAAGGCGAAAAAAATGCCCGAACAAAAGGCACTCGCGCCCCAATAGGCCATGAAGCGCGGGTTTCTGACAAGGCCGAGGCTGCGCGTCATCACCTCTTTCGCGCTTGCGGCGATGAGGGTCACGGGCCGGGTTTCCGGCAGGGCCAGAGCCGCGATGAGGAAACTCGGCACGCCGAGCATGGCGCAGAACAGGAGAATGGCGCGCCAGCCGAAATGCGAATCGATGAATGCGCCCAAAGTCGGCGCGATCATCGGCGCAACCACCATCGCCATTGTCACATAGCCGATCATGCTCGCGGATTTGTTCTCGTCATAAAGGTCGCGGATCATGGCGCGGCCAAGCGTCAACCCGGCGGTGGCGCCAAAGCTCTGGCAGAGCCGCGCGATGATCAGAAGCTCCACATTCGGCGCGGCAAAAGCGGCGATGCTGGCGATGGTGTAGATCACCAAAGCCACCATCACCACCGGGCGGCGGCCGAACCTGTCTGCCAAAGGCCCAAGAATAAGCTGCGAGACCGCCATGCCGAGAAGATAGAGCGAGAGCGTGAGCTGAACGGTTTCCTTCGTCGAGTTCAGGCTCTGCACCATGCCGGGCAGCGAGGGCACGAGGATATTGAGCGTGAGCGGCCCCAGCATGGAGAGCACGACGAGAAGCCCGAGAAAGGTGCCCCCACGGGTATCCGCTCTCATAACGGCGCGCAGGCTCTGCTGAGAAAGCGCGCGACTTCTCTCTCATCCTGAACGAGCGGGCCGATTTTGGCGAGAACCTCGGCATGGTAGGCATCGAGCCATGCCCGCTCCCCGGCATCGAGCAGGGCGGGGAGGATCAGGCGGCGATCAATCGGGCAGAAGGTGATGGTTTCAAAACCCAGCATCGCCCGTTCCGCGCCCGCAATTTCCCGTTCCTCGACGATGATGAGGTTTTCGATGCGGATGCCGAAGGCACCCTCACGGTAATAGCCCGGCTCATTCGAGAGGATCATGCCTGGTAAAAGCGGTTCGGTGCCGGTTTTGGCGAGGCGCTGCGGCCCTTCATGCACCGAGAGGTAAGCCCCCACGCCGTGCCCGGTGCCGTGGTCGAAATCGAGCCCCGCCTGCCAGAGCGCGTGGCGGGCGAAACTGTCGAGCTGCGCGCCCGAGGTGCCGCGCGGAAACACCGCCCGCGAAATGGCGATGACGCCTTTGAGAACCAAAGTGAAGAGCCGCTTCATCTCCTCGGTCGCTTCACCGATCATGATGGTGCGGGTGATGTCGGTCGTGCCGTCGCGGTATTGGCCACCGGAATCGATGAGGTAAAGCCCTTCGGATAAAGGAAGGTTCGAGGCCTCGCTCACGCGGTAATGCGGCATGGCGGCATGCGGCCCGGCCCCCGAGATCGAGGGAAAGGCGATATCAACGAGTGCGTTGGTGCCCCGGCGAAACCCTTCCAGCGCGATAACGGTGTCGATTTCGGTGAGAACGCGCCGGGTTTGCGCCTCCTCAAGCCAGGCGAGGAATTTCACCATCGCCGCGCCATCACGGATATGCGCGGCGCGCGTGCCCGCGATTTCGGTGGCGTTCTTCTGCGCTTTCATCAGTGCGATCGGGTCGCGGCCATAATCCGCCCGCCCGCCTGCGCTTTCAATAAAACGCGAAAAGCGGATCGCGCCGCTCTCCTCATCAAGCCTTATGCGCGCGCCTTTTTGCGCCAAAGGCAGAAGCGCCGCTTCAAGGGCTGCTGCATCATCACCTTCCGGCGATGTGATGGTGCAGATGGGCGCGAGCCGCGCCGCAAGGCCGGGTTCAAGCCGGGTGGGGTCAACGAAGAGCATCGCCTTGCCGGTTTGCGGCACAAAAGCAAAGGCGCGTAGAATCGGCAGATGCGGCACATCGCCCGCGCGGATATTGAAGAGCCAATTTACAGCAGGGCCTTCGGAGACAACCAGCGCATCGAGCCGCGCGGTTTTCAAGGCGGCCTGAACCCGCGCGAATTTATCTTCCGCGCGTTCTCCCGCAAACTCAGGCGGGTGATCGACAACGGTGGTCGCGGGTGCGGCGGGGCGGCCCTGCCAGATGGTGCCGACGGGGTCCTGCGGCAGCGCGACGAGGGTGAGGCCAGCTTCTGCCGCCGCGCGCTCGAAGCGCTTGAGGCCGCGCGCGGTGAAGAGGCTGGCATCATAGCCGATGCGCGCGCCGCTTGCCGCCTCGCGCGCCAGCCAGTCATCGGGTGAGGCATCGGCAAGGCGCACCACCTCCACCACCTTCGGGTCGGTTTGCTCATGCGCCTGCACGGTGTAGCGGCCATCAACAAAAAGCGCCGTTCGCGCGCCCAAAAGAATGGCAAACCCCGCCGAGCCGGTGAACCCCGTGAGCCAGGCGAGCCGATCTTCCGAGGGGGGGAGATATTCGCCCTGAAAGATATCTGCACGCGGCAGCAACAGGCCGGAAACGCCGTGTTTCAACAGTTCTGCGCGCAAGGCCGCGAGGCGGATGGCGGCTTGATCGGGTTCCGAGGTTTCGGTGAAGCTTTGAAAACGCGCGCTCGAAGCGGCAGGCTGCTGGGTGAGAGACAAGGGGCGCGACCTTTCAGGCGGGATTTTGATTTGAACAGCCTATCGACCGCTCCATGCCGCTGCAAGCCTTGCCGCAAGCTTTATCAGATTGCCTTGATATTATGCAAAAACAGGTCATTTATGAAGAAACATTTACCGTTTCATGCGTAAAACGCATGGCTATGCTGCAACGCAATATCTTGTTTTCCGCGCTTTCAGGCCTATCTTATCGGTAACAGGCAGTCATGGCGTTCATGACAAGCACAATAATCACCACAGGAAACGCTTCTGAGTTGGCTCTATCGCAAGACAGGAGAAAACCATGAGCACAATCACCTATTCAGACGCCCTCTTGCCCCTCGCCGGGCTTGAAACCGCCGCCCGGCCGAAAACCGGCCCCTCCCTTCTCTCCCGGCTTTATGCCGCCATGATTGCGAGCCGCACGGCGCAGGCGGAGCGTGAGATTGCCCGGTTACGCCATGTCTATGGGCTTGATCTTGAAGGGAAAGCCCTTCCCGTCAGCCGTTCGGATCTGCCGTTCTAGAGCATTTTCCGATCAAGTGGTTGCCTGTTGATCGAAGAAAATGCGATAAAAACAAGAAGATAGAGCGGCCGACCTGATTCAATCAGGTCGGAAACCGCTCTAATTCCGGCGCATTCCGTTTTTCTCAAAAAAGGAGATGATCATGATCATCGCATTCATCAGCGCAGTTCACCGTGGTTTCGCCTTCGCGCGGGCTGTTCTGGCGGACACGCAGGCCTTGCGCGCGGCGCATCACCGCCTGCATCCGGGGCTTTCGGCTTCGGAATAACGCCTATAATCGGCGCGGCGATGCTCCGCCGCGCCTCAATATCAGGCTGGCCCAGCTTTCAAGCACGAGCCGCTTCTGCAAGCTGAACCCTTGCGCGCGGTAAATCGCCAGCACGCCCGGCACATCCCGTTCAAGAAGCCCGGAGAGGATGAGCGTCGCGCCGCTTTTGCTCGCTTTGGCGATGTTTGGCGCGAGTTTGCGCAAGGGCCTTGCGAGAATATTGGCAAAAACCACGTCATAGCGCCTTCTGCCGCGTAAAGCCGCATGGTTGAACCCCGCCGCACGCACGGGAAAAAGGTGAGGCGCGACGCCGTTCAGCCGCGCGTTCTCGCGCGCAATCATCACTGAATCCGCATCGATCTCGCCGGCATGGATGCGGCGCTTCAGGGCCTTTGCCGCGCCGATGGCGAGAACGCCGGTGCCGGTGCCGATATCGACGATGGCGCGCGGTTTTTTCTTTTTCAGCAGCGCATCAAAATGCAGGAGGCAGCCGCGCGTGGTGCCGTGATGCCCCGTGCCGAAGGCGAGCGCGGCTTCGATCTCGATGCCGATGACGTTGGATTTCACCGCCGCGCGATCATGCGCACCATGGACGAGAAACCGCCCTGCCTTGACGGGGGCGAGGCCTTCAAGGCTCGCCGCCACCCAATCCTGCGCGGCGATGCTGGCAAAAACCAGCGCCTCTGCCGCATCCGCGCCCGCAAAACCGGCGATGAGCGCGCGGATCGCCGCTTCATCGGGTGGTTCGGAGAAATGCAGTTCCACCCGCCAAGGCTCATCAAGGGCAGGGAGAAGCGTGCCCATCGCGCCCTCCCGCCCCGGCGCGAAGGTCGCGTGCCCCATGGCGGCGGCTTCGATGGAGGCGATTTCAAACGCGCTGACGGCGATCTCCTCCGGCTCGAAGAGTTCGGAAAACCCGTCCGCAATCGCGCGCGCGAAAGGCTCGGTGGTCTCTAACATGGCAAGCCGCGTGGGGGCGGGCAGTTTTGGCATGGCGCTGCCCTTCAAGAGAATGGGGTCAGGCAGGGCTTACTCCGCCGCCGGGCGGAAGGAAAGAGCCGGTGCGGCGATGAGCGCGATCATGTGGCGCGCCATATCCTCTTGCCATTCGGGGTCGGCCTTGATGGCACTGCGGGGGGCAGGGATGGCCTTGCCGTCTTCGCGCATGGTTTCGATATAAAGCGCAATCGCTTCAGGTGCATTGCGCAGGGCTTCATCGAGCGTGTCGCCGCCGGAAAAACAGCAGGGAAGATCGGGGAACCAGATACCTGTCGCCTGTTCCGATCCGCCATCTTCGATGATTGCGACTTCAAAGGCCCCATGCGTCAGCATCCGGGGCCTTTGGTGTATTGGGTCATTCCAGTATCACTTCCAGCCAGGCTGTTTATAGAGCGTTTCCAGCGAAAATTGAGTCAGATGAAACGCTCTATTTTCTTGTTTTATCGCATTTTCTTCACGCGAACCGGTATCCACTTCGCTTGAAAATGCTCTAGCCTCCGATAAGCGCGAGCCACGCATCCTCGGTAAGAACCCTCACCCCCAGTTCTCTCGCCTTGTCGAGCTTGGAGCCAGCGCCGGAGCCAGCGACCACGTAATCGGTTTTTTTCGAGACGGAGCCCGCCACCTTCGCGCCAAGGCTTTCCGCTCGCGCTTTCGCCTCATCACGCGAGAAACGTTCGAGCGCGCCGGTAAAGACCACGGTTTTGCCGGAAACCACGCTCTGGCTTGCGGGTTTTTCCGCATCGAGCACGGTAAGATGTATCGCAAGCCGCTCAACCATGGCGATGCCTTCCGCCCGGCCGAAAAACTCGGCGAGCGCGCTTGTTACCGCTTCGCCGATCTGGTCAAGCGCCTGCAATTCCGCAACCGCTTCCGCATCTCCCGCCGCGATGCGCCGGGCGGAAGCCTCGAAACCCGACCAATCCCCCGCCGCGCGCGCGAGGAGCTTCGCCGTCCCCTCCCCCACATGGCGGATGCCGAGCGCGAAAATGAAGCGCTCAAGGCTGATCCGCCGCCGCTCATTGATCGCGGCAAAGAGCTTGGCAACGCTGAGCGCGCCAAAACCTTCAAAATTCTCGATTTTCTGCAAGGAGGCATTGTTGCGTGCCTCTAACGTGAAGATATCCGCCGGTTCGCGGATGCGAAGGCCCTCCACCGGGCAATCATAGAAAAACGCGATCTGCTTTTCGCCAAGCCCCTCGATATCAAAAGCGCGGCGCGAGACGAAATGCTTGAGGTGCTCGATGCGCTGATGCGGGCAGGCAAATTCGCCCGAACAGCGCCGTACCGCGCCTTCCACCCCCGCGCTGGTTTCCTCCCGGATCACCGGCGTTTTGAGCGCGCAGGGGCAAAATGTGGGAAAAGCGAAGGGCGGCATCCCCGCCTCGCGCCGCTCCAGCACCACCGCGACCACTTGCGGGATCACGTCACCCGCGCGCTGCACGACAACAAAATCCCCCACCCTTACGTCAAGCCGGGCGATTTCATCGGCATTATGCAAGGTCGCGTTCGAGACCACCACGCCGCCGACCGTGATGGGGTCAAGCTTGGCAACGGGGGTGAGCGCGCCGGTGCGCCCCACCTGAATCTCGATGGCGTTCAGCCGCGTCACCGCCTTTTCCGCCGGGAATTTATGCGCCACCGCCCAGCGCGGCGCGCGTGCGACAAAGCCAAGCCGGGTCTGCAAAGCAAGGTCGTCCACCTTGTAAACAACGCCATCGATATCATAGCCAAGCATCGGGCGCTGGCTTTCGATCAACCGATACTGCGCGAGCAGCGCCTCCGCATCCGCGCAAAGCGCCATTAACGGGTTGGTGGGCAAGCTCCAGCGCTTGAAGGCTGCCACCATGCCGCTTTGCGTTGCGGCAGGCATCGCGCTCATCTCGCCCCAGGCATAGGCGAAAAACCGTAAAGGGCGGCTCGCGGTAATGCTGGCATCAAGCTGGCGCAGAGAGCCTGCCGCCGCATTCCTCGGATTGGCGAAGATTTTGAGGCCCACAGCAGCTTGTGCCGCATTGAGCGCAGAAAAATCGGCATGGCCGAGATAGATCTCGCCGCGCACTTCTGCAATATCCGGTGCATCCTCGGGAAGCATTTCGGGGATGCCGGTTGACGCGAGAACCGCACGGATATTGCTGGTGACATCCTCACCCTCCGCGCCATCGCCGCGCGTTGCAGCGGAAACGAGACGGCGGTTTTCGTAGCGCAGCGAGAGCGATAACCCGTCGATTTTCGGCTCGGCGGTAATTGCAAGCGGCATGTTACCGGGCCTGTCGAGAAAGCGCCGCACCCGCGCAACGAAGTCTGAAACCTCGGCATCGGAAAACACATTGCCGAGCGAGAGCATGGGCACGGCATGGCGCACCTTCGCGAATTTGCCGGCGGGTGCCGCGCCGACACTGGTGCTTACCGCTGCTTTCAGAAACGGAAATTCAGCCTCCAGCTTCTCAAGCTGCCGCCTTAAAGCGTCATAATCCGCATCCGAAATCGTCGGCGCATCCTCCTGATGGTAGCGCCTGTCATGGCCCGCGATTTCTTCGGCGAGCCGGGCATGCTCGACCTGCGCCTCAAATGGAGTAAGCGGAAGCGCCATTCACACCCCCAGAAGTTTTGCCGCCGCCGCGCGCGCTTCATCGCTGATCGCTGCGCCCGAAAGCATGCGCGCGATCTCCTCGCGGCGTTTTTCGTCATCGAGCAGGGCAACGCGCGTTGCAACCCGGTCTTCCTCGCCCGTCTCGCCCTTGGCGATGAGGAAATGCGTGCCCGCCTGCGCGGCCACTTGCGGCGCATGCGTGACCGCGAGAACCTGCACCTTGCCCGCGAGCCTTGCGAGCCTCGCGCCGATCGCATCCGCCACCGCGCCGCCAACGCCGGTGTCGATCTCGTCAAACACCAAAGTGGGCGCAGAGGCCCGCTCGGCCAGAACCACCTTGAGCGCGAGCATGAAGCGCGCCAATTCGCCACCGGAAGCGATTTTCATCATCGGCCCCGGTTTTGTGCCGGGGTTGGTTGCGACATGAAACTCCACATGGTCAAACCCCGTGGCTTCGAGCCGCGCCGGGTCGCTCTCGATATGCGTGATGAAGCGCGCGCGTTCGAGCTTGAGCGGCGGCAATTCTTCAGCAATCGCGGCATCGAGCGCGGCGGCAGCGTTGCGGCGCTTTTCCGAAACAAGCGCCGCCCTGGCGCGCAGCAGGGCTTCCGCCTCCTTCACCGCCTTTTCCAGCCGCATAAGCTCGGCCTCGCCATGGTCGAGCGCGTCAAGATCGCCGATGAGCCTCGCCGCGAGCACGGGCAACTCATCGACCGGCACCTGGTATTTACGCGCGGCAGCACGCAGCGCAAAAAGCCGCTCCTCGATTTTTTCGAGTGCGCGCGGGTCGAACTCCGCCTCGCGCAGGCTCGCTTCAAGCCCGGCCTGCGCGTCATCAATCGCGCTCAAAGCAAGCTCGATAGCATCGAGCGCGCCAAGAAGCGCCGCCCCTGCCGCCGCGCGCCTGCGCTCGATGCGCCGCAAAACCGAAAGCAGAACCGGCCCCGGCGCGCGATCCCCCGTCATGAGCTCATGGGCATCGGATAAATCCGCGACGATTTTTTCCGCCTGTATCATCGCCTGCCGTGCATCCGCCAGTTGCACCTCCTCCCCCGGCTCGGGCGAGAGCGCATCAAGCTCTTTTGTCGCATGGCGCAGATAATCCGCCTCGCGTCGCGCGGCTTCCATGCGGGCCTTTTGCGCATCGAGCGCCTTTTGCGCCGCGCGCCACGTTTCATGCATGCTGCCAAGGCTTGCGACATCCGCCTCCAGCCCGGCGAACCCGTCGATCAGCGCGCGGTGCTGCGCGGCATCCACCATCGCGCGGTCGGCGTGCTGGCCATGGATTTCCACCAAAGCCTGCCCCACCGCGCGCAAAGCCTGCATGCTCACCGGCTGATCATTGATGAAGGCGCGCGAGCGGCCATCGAGCATCTGCACCCGGCGCAGGATGAGATCGCCCTCCTCCACGATGCCGAAGCCCGCCGCTGCCAGCCAGGCGGCATGGCCGGAGGCAAGCTCGAACACCGCGCTCACCTGCCCTTGTGCCGCGCCATGGCGCACGAGCGAACCATCGCCCCGCGCACCGAGCGCGAGGGAGAGGGCATCGAGCAGAATGGATTTTCCCGCCCCGGTCTCGCCGGTCAGAACGCTCATGCCCGGTTGAAAGGCAAGGTCGAGCCGGTCGATCAGGACGATGTCCCGGATCGAGAGGCGCGTCAGCATCCCCGCCCCCTGATCAAAGCCCGACGCTGCGCGTCACGCCCCGGAAGGCACGGCTGATCCAGGAGGCCTGATCCTCGCGCGGCTTCACGCCCCCGGTTTCGAGGAGCGCGTATGCGTCCTTATACCATTGGCTGTCGGGAAAATTATGCCCAAGAACCGCCGCCGCCGTTTGCGCCTCGTTGACGATGCCAAGCCCCATATAGGCCTCCGTGAGGCGCGAAAGCGCTTCTTCGGCATGGCGCGTCGTTTGATATTTCACCAGAACCTCGCGGAAGCGGTTGATGGCACCCGTGTAATTGCGCCTGGTGAGATAATAGCGGCCGACATCCATCTCTTTTCCGGCAAGCTGGTCACGCGCGGCGCGGATTTTCTCACGTGAATCATTCGCATATTCGGAGGCCGGCCATTTTCGCACAAGGTCTTCAAAGGTGACGAGCGCCTTTTCCGCCCGCTCCTGATCACGCGAGATATCAATGATCTGGCTGTAATAACTCATGCCGACAAGATATTGCGCGTAAGGCGTATCGCTGGTTGCCGGGTAAAGCTGGACATAACGCCGCCCCTGATTGATGGCCTCGGCATAATCCGCGCCCTCATAGGAGCCATAAGTCGCAAGAAGCAGGGCGCGACGCGACCAGTTGGAATAGGGATATTGCTTGTCGAGCTCGACAAATTTCTTGCTGGCGGCTGTGTAATCCCGCGCTTCAAGCCGGGCAAGACCGTCATTGAACAAAACTTCTGCGCGTTCATCCTTGCCGATATCGCTTTTCGGCGTCCTGTCCTCAAAGGGGTTGAGCGAGGAAATCGTCTCGCAGCCCGCAACGGCGAGCGCGATGCAAAGCCCGGCGGCAAGCTGGATGAAACGACGCGACGAGCGGCTCCTGCCCGTCATCACCATGTTGTTATTGACACGCATTCCCGCCTCACGCTCATTATCCGTTTCGCGGGTTACACCGGCAGAACACGCCGCAAGGCCGCTCATCGCTCATCCTGAAACCCGACCATGCTCTTTTGGTGGAATCCGCGCCTCAACGCAAGAGCAACCTCTGCATGATCAAACCTGAATGGCTTCGCGGGCCTTTGATCATGACGGCACAGCAGGATTATGGCAGGCGCATGGCGCTCAGTTCAGGTCCGGCGCATAGGCGGGCATCGCCTGCAAGGCATCACCAAGGCCGCGAACCGGGCGGCGGGCCGGCTCAAGAATGGCATAAGCGCTGCGATCGGAAAAAAGCGCGTCGAGAACCATGATATTGAACTTGTGGCCGGGGCAGAACGCCTTGTAATGCCCTTGAATCGCATGGCCTGCCAGCGCAAGATCACCAATGGCATCGAGCAGTTTATGGCGCACGAATTCATCGGGGAAACGCAATCCTTCCGGATTCACCACCTTGTTCTCGCCCACCGCAACGGTGTTTTCGAGCGAGGCGCCAAGCGCCAGGCCCGCCTTCCAGAGCCGCTCGACATCGCGCATGAAGCCGAAGGTGCGGGCGCTGGAAATCTCGCGGCGATACCGGTCTGCCGCAAGCTCGAACCCGTAGGCCTGACGCCCGATCACCGGATTTTCAAACGCGATCTCGAGATCAAGCCGGAAACCGGCATCACGCGGCAATAACTCGACAACGGATGCACCATGCTCAACCCGCACCGGCTTCAAAACCTTGATCACCTTGCGCAAGGCGGACTGCGTGACAATCCCGACCTGATCAATCGCATCGACGAAAAGCCGGGCAGAGCCATCAAGGATCGGCATTTCCGGGCCATCAACCTCGACGACCACATTATCAACACCAAGCCCGGCAAGAGCAGACATCAGATGCTCGACGGTGGAGATGGTGGCGCCGCTTTCATCGCCGATCACGGTGCAAAGCTCGGTATTGCGCACGGCATGGTTGCGGGCCTCGATCATCCGCTCCCGCCCATGCGCAAGATGGGTGCGCAGAAAGCTGATGCCGGAATGAGGTTCGGAGGGATGAAGCACGACACATGCGGGCTGGCCGGAATGAACGCCAATACCCTTGATAACAACCCGATCAGCCAATGTTGTCTGTTTCACGTTTATCATCCCCTGAAGGTGGCAGACAGGCAAGCTGCGACACCTTTTCGACCGGGGGTCAGCCCCGATACCGCCGTTCCGCAATCCCCCGCCGCACAGGCACAGGACATGAGGTTCCATGGTGGGATACGCCGTTCATCCATAAAAGCAAAATCACTGATTTTTACACTTTGTAACATCATATTGCCATGGACACGAACGAACCGTTTTCATTTAATTTCTTTAAAATCAAAGCGTTATATCCTACCTCGTTTTTACCCGTCTTGGATCCGCCGCATTCGTGCAAAAGAAACCAAGTCTGGCCCGGAGCATTTTGTGATGAGAGCATTTTCCGATCAAGTGGATACCGGTTGATGATCAGAAAATGCGTCAAAACAAAGAGATAGAGCGTTTCAGGTGACTCGGTCTTCGTCGAAACCGCTCCGGCACATGCCTGATGGTGTCATCGGGAAGGCGCCTGCATTGTCTCCCCGCCTGGCGCTTTGCGAGACGGGCGGGGATATTCTTGGCCGTGAGATCATTTGCCCTGCCGCCGCAAAAAGGCCGGGATTTCAAGCTGATCATCTTCAAGGGCGCGCGCTGGCGCGGCAGCCGGGGCGCGGCCCTGCGCATCAAGCATGCCTTGCGCCGGGCGATAGGCCGGCTGCGCCGCGTCCTGCGCCGGGGCGCGGCGGGCGTAAAGCGCATGCGTTGGCGTGGGAGAGGCGATATTCGCTTCCGGAGCAGCACCTTGCGACTCAATTGGTCCGGTTTTTTCGGCACGTGCGGCAAGGCCGACAGCAGCAAGGCGCTGCATCAGCGTCATGCGTTTGGCATCCGGCAGGGGCGGTGCGGGCATCGCCTCATGCCGTGCAGCCTGCATCATGGCCTGAGCCGGGCGCGGCAATTCATCCACATTGGGCATGCGCTGCTGGCGCGGGGCTGCGGTTTCGGCGCGCGGCGGAATGAAGGCATCCTGCTCGGCACAATCTTCCACCGGGGCGGGTGCAGCATCCAGAATCGGGGCGGCAAAGAAGGCCTGGCGCGGCGCGCTGGGCTCCACGACAACATCCGCCATGCGCATCGCGGGGGCGGCAACAACCGGCTGGGATGCGGGCGCTGCCTGCTGAACCATCTGCTCGGCCGGGGACTGCGCAGCGCGGGCCGCCATCTGGGCGCGCAAACGATCTGCCATCAAGGCAAGGCGCTGATCGATGCTGGCAGAGGGCTCGGCAGCCGCAGCCGCAGCCGCCGCTTCCGCACGCGCCGCCTGATCAAGCCCGGTGGCGACCACCGAAACCCGGATGATGCCATCGAGGCTTTCGTCCTGCGTCGCGCCGAAAATCACATTGGCATCCACATCCACCTCTTCGCGGATGCGGTTGGCGGCTTCATCCACCTCGTAGATTTTCATATCCGTGCCGCCAGTAATCGAAATCAGCAGGCCGCGCGCGCCCTTCATGGAGGTTTCATCGAGCAGCGGATTGGCGATCGCGGCTTCAGCGGCAAGAATGGCGCGGTTTTCACCGGTCGCCTCACCCGTGCCCATCATCGCCTTGCCCATGTCGCGCATCACGGCGCGGACATCGGCGAAATCAAGGTTGATGAGGCCGGGCTTGACGATGAGATCGGTGACGGAGGCAACACCCGAGAGCAGAACCTGATCGGCCATGGCGAAGGCTTCGGCGAAGGTCGTGCGCTCATTGGCGATGCGGAAGAGGTTCTGGTTCGGAATGACGATGAGGGTATCAACCGCCTTCTGAAGTTCGGAAATTCCCGCCTCGGCCACGCGCATGCGGCGCTGGCCTTCAAAATGGAACGGTTTGGTGACGACACCCACCGTGAGAATGCCCATCTCGCGCGCGACGCGGGCGATGACAGGAGCGGCCCCCGTGCCGGTGCCGCCTCCCATCCCGGCGGTGATGAATGCCATATGGACATGCGCGAGCTGGTCGCGGATTTCGTCGATCACCTCTTCAGCAGCGGAACGACCGATTTCCGGTTGCGAACCGGCGCCAAGCCCCTCCGTGACCTGAATGCCCATCTGGATCCGCCGTTCGGCATCCGAGAGCAGCAGGGCCTGCGCATCCGTGTTCGCCACCACGAAATCAACGCCGATCAACCCGCAGCGGATCATGTTGTTGACGGCATTGCCCCCGGCACCGCCAACGCCAAAAACTGTGATTCGCGGCTTTAACTCACGGATATCAGGCGCTTTTATCGTGATCGTCATTGGAGAACCTCATTCACAACCGGTCTTTGCCGGAATATTTATTGTTCAGAAAGGTTAAAAACTGTCTTTCAACCACTGCCCCACGCGCGAAATATATCCATCCGTGCCGGTCATCTTGAGAACGCCGCGCCGGGCGACATCCTGAAACTCGCGGCCCGCGACCTGCGGGTAAACGAGAAGGCCGACGGCGCTGGCAAAAGCCGGGCTTTTGGCGGCTTCGGGCAGGCCCTGCACGCCAACCGGGCGCGCCAGCCGAACAGGGGTGGAGAACATGCGTTTTGACAATTCCGCGAGCCCGCCAAGCTGCGCCGTGCCACCCGTCAGCAGCACATGCTGCCCCGCCGTGATGGGAAAACCGGATTTGGCGAGCCTTTCCCGCACGAATTCGAGAATTTCCTCGGCGCGCGGGCGCACGATGCGCGTGAGATGCCCCATGGGGATGGAATGGGTCTGGCTGCGATCATCATCACCCACTTGCGCAATCGTCAGATTGTCACGCAGGTCGGCCTCGGTCTCGATACAATGGGCAAAGCGGTTCTTGAGCTTTTCCGCATCTTCAAGCCGCATCGAAAGCCCGCGCGCGATATCGAGCGTGATGAAATTGCCACCCACCGCCAGAGCATCGACATGCACGAGGCTGCCCTGATGAAACACGGCAATCGTCGTGGTGCCGCCGCCGATATCGATCACGGTGGCGCCAAGCCGGGCTTCATCATCGCAAAGGGTCGAGAGCGCGGAGGCATAGGGGGTTGCAACCAGAGCCTCGACCTTGAGATGCCCGCGCTCCACCGCCAGCATCAGGTTATGCGCCGCGAGCGGGTCACAGGAGGCGATGTGAAGATCAACCTCAAGCTGGTTCCCCACCATGCCTTTGGGGTCATGAATGCCGGTTGCGCCATCGAGCGCATAGCCGACGGGCAGGGCGTGGAGGATAGAGCGCCCGGCATCCTGCGCATGCGAGCAGGCAACCTCTGTCACGTGGTGGATATCGGTTTCATCGACATTGCGTTTGTGCAAGGCGACACGCCCGGCAAAATGCTGCGAGCCGATGCGCCCGCCGCTCATGTTCACGAGCGCGCTCGCCACCTGCACGCCCGCCATGCGCTCCGCCGCGTCCACCGCGAGACGAATGGCCTTTTCCGCTTCGACAAGGTCGATCACCGTGCCGCCCTTGATGCCGCGCGAGCGCTGATGCCCGATGCCCAGAATGCGCATGCGATGCGTGCGCCCGGACAAAACATCAGACTCAATCGGGTCGAGCCGCGCAATCAGGCACACAACCTTGGAGGTGCCGACATCGAGCGCGGAAAGAATGACACTTTTATGCGGCGGAACCGGCCGGATGCGGGGGGTAAAACCAGAGACGCCCTTCACAACACGCGCCCCCCCGTTTTTTTGATTCGTTGTGCGATTCCATCAGCATAGGTCGCCGCAGCTTCCTCCGTCAAGCGCACATAAATCCGTTCCGGAACCCTCAGATCAATGCTCAGAACCGCCCGTCCGCTCAGGCCTGTCTGCTGGTCGAGCGCTGCAAAAGCGACGAGCGCAGCCTGCGTCTCTGTTTCTGGCAATTTGATATCAACCCCGTTCTGCAGCTTCACTGTCCAGCGCCGCCCCGAAACCAGCGTTCCGGCACGGATTTTGCCCGCGAGCGCCGGAGCAGCCTCCAGCAGCGCCACATATTCCTTCACCCTGAAATTGGCCCCTTTGCCCACCACATGCGGCAGGCGCAGGAAGCGGGGGTCGGAAAGGGTTTCGATCGCGGTGCCATCCGCCGCGATCACCTTCACCTGGCCATCATGCTGCCAGAGGGCGAAAGGCACGCGCTCCTTGATGTCGATTTTCAGGCGGTCGGGGTATAATTTGCTGATCGTCGCTTCCGCAACCATCGGCACCTGCGCAAGCCGTGCCTGAAGCGCGGCGGGGTCAAGAAACGGCAGGGATGTCTGCGGGTTGAGACCGGAGAGGGCGATCACCTCATCGCGCGTCAATTCGACATTGCCGCTGACGGCGATTTCCGAAACGCCAAACCCAAAGGCGCGCGCGATGATATCGTGCAAAGGGCCATGCATGCGGCGCATCACGTCATAATGCCCGCCCTGGACAAAACCCGCCGTGAAGCAGGCAGCAAGAAACAGCAAAGCCGCAGCTGAACCAACGCCGCGCGGCACATCACGCCCGCGCGGGGCGCGGCGCTTGGCGGCAAGGTCGGCACGGAACTGGGCGCATGCTTCGGCGATACCGCTCCAGAGGCGGTTCAACGTTCGAGCGATGCGTCCTTCACCATCCATTCTACCAGCTCGCCGAAGGTGAGGCCCTTCTGGGCCGCAAGTTCAGGCACGAGTGAGGTCTCTGTCATGCCGGGCTGGGTATTCACCTCCAGGCAGACCAGCGTGTCGGTTTCGTCGTCATAGCGGAAATCCGCGCGTGACACGCCCCGGCAGCCAAGCGCCTCATGCGCCTTCACTGCCATTTCTTGGACCAAGTGGTAAATATCCGGTTTAAGCGGTGCCGGAAGAACGTGAATTGATCCACCGGCAGCGTATTTAGCGTCAAAATCATAGAACATCCCGGTCGCGGGGCGGATCTCGATCACGTCCAGCGCTTCCGCGCACGAAGCATGCCCCATGACGCCGCAGGTGAGTTCCCGCCCCGGAATGAACCGCTCGACCAGCATCTCATCGCCAAGCGGCCAATCCGGCCCGCCAAGCTCCTGCAGCGGGTGGCTTCGCCCCTCGCGCACGATGAAAACCCCGAAGGAAGAGCCATTCGCCACCGGCTTTGCAACATAGGGCGGGGCCATCACATGCCGCTTTGCCACCTCATGGCGTGACAGCGTCAAACCCTCGGCCACCGGCACGCCGGCGGCGGCCATCACCACCTTCGCGCGGTCCTTGCGCATGGCGAGCGAGGAAGCGAGCACGCCCGAATGCGTGTAAGGCAGGCCCATGATTTCGAGCAGGCCCTGAATGGTGCCATCCTCGCCAAAAGGGCCGTGAAGCGCGTTGAACACGACATCCGGCTTCACCTCGGCAAGAACATTGGCGATATCACGCCCGACATCGATGCGGCTGACGCGGTAGCCGCGCTCCTCCAGCCCCCTGGCGCAAGCGGCACCGGATTTCAAACTCACCGGACGCTCCGCCGCCCAGCCCCCCATGAGAACGGCTACGTGTTGCGTCATGTCTGTCTCCCGGTTGTGTGATGTAGCCATATATTTTTTCGCATCATCTTTTTCCGCCAACCGGTATCCACTTGGCGGGATGATGCTCTAGCCCCACCCTTTTCACTTCCCATTCAAGAGTGATGCCGGTTTTGTCGAGAACCAGCGCGCGGATGGCTTCGCCCAGGCCTTCGATATCCGCCGCCATGGCCCCCTCATGCGCGATAAGGAAATTGGCGTGTTTTTTTGACATTTCCGCCTGCCCGACCCGTAAATCAAGCCCGCCCGCATCGCGGATGAGCCGCCAGGCCGAATGCCCCGGCGGGTTCTTGAAGGTGGAGCCTGCGGTTCGCACCTTCGTTTCCTGATCTTTTTCGCGGTGTTCCTGCACGCGGGCATTGATGGCGTGAACTTTATCCGGCGCGCGCTCAAAACCCTGAAACACCGCTTCCGTGATGATGGTATCGGGCGGCAAAGCGGAACTCCGATAGGCAAACCCCATCTCATCCGGCGTCAGGGTGATGCGCTCGCCCTTGCGCGTGATGCCGCGCGCCTCGATGAGCCGCTCGCGCGTTTCGCCCTCGATCTCGGGGTTGGTGTTGGAGCGCGTGCCGGCATTCATGCGTAACGCGCCGCCGATGGAACCCGGTATGCCGAAGAAAAACTCAAGTCCGCCGATGCCCGCTTCCGCCGCCACCTGCGCCAGTTTCCGGTCTGCTGCGAAAGCCCCGGCGCGGATGCGGTGGCCTGCCTCGGCGCTCACCGCACCAAAGCCGCGCGGCGCGAGGCGGATCACCATGCCGGGAATGCCGCCATCGCGGATGATCATGTTCGAGGCAAGCCCGAGAATGGTCAACGGGATATGAGCGGGCAGGCGTTCGAGGCAATAGGCGAGGTCGTCTTCATCCGCCGGGGTGAAGAGAAGCTGCGCCGGACCACCCACGCGCAGCCATGTCATGGGCGCGAGCGGCTGGTTGGCGAGAAGCCGCCCGCGCAAAGCGGGCATCAGAGCCAAAATTTCAGGGGTAATGTCGGGGTGCATCATCATATCAGGAGGGTTCATGGGGCAAGCGCCGCAAGCTCTCCCGGCAGGGCGTAAGCCCATTGCGTGATATTGCCCGCCCCGAGGCAGATCACGTAATCCCCCGGCCTGGCGATGGCGGCGATATGCCCGGCAAGCGCCTCCGGCCCTTCGAGCGGCTCAACCGCCCTGTGCCCATGCGCGCGGATCGCCGCAACGAGGCTGTCCCTGTCCGCGCCAGCAACCGGCGCTTCCCCGGCAGCGTAAGTCTCGGCGACGAGAACATGGTCGGCATCGTTGAAGCAGCTGGCGAAATCAGCAAAAAGCGAGGCAAGCCGCGAATAGCGATGCGGCTGCACCACCGCGATCACCTGGCCCTTGGTGGAAGCACGCGCGGCGCGCAGAACGGCGGCGATTTCCACCGGGTGATGGCCGTAATCATCAAAAATCGTCACGCCCTTCCACTCGCCGGTTTTGGTGAAGCGGCGCTTGACGCCGGAAAACCCGGCCAGCCCGGCGCGGATGAGGTGGGCCGGCATGCCAAGCTCATAGGCAACCCCGATCGCCGCCGTGGCGTTGAGTGCATTGTGATGGCCGGGCATCGGCAATGTCAGGTCTGGCAGGCGCGTCTCGCCTCCCGTCTTGCGATCCCGGATCAGCACATCGAAGCGGCTCACCCCGCCTTCAAGGTTCACGCCCATCAGGCGCACATCGGCCTGCGGGTTTTCGCCATAGGTGATGACGCGGCGATCCTCGATCTGGCCGACGAGCTCCTGCACACTGGCATGGTCAAGGCACATCATCGCAAAACCGTAGAAGGGCAGGTTCTCGACCAAGGTGCGGAACGCCTTCTTGATGGCGTCAAACGTGCCGAAATGGTCAAGATGCTCGGGGTCGATATTGGTGATGATGGCGATATCGGCGGGCAGCTTGAGGAAGGTTCCGTCGCTCTCATCCGCCTCCACCACCATCCATTGCCCGTCACCCAGCCGGGCATTGGTGCCGTAAGCGTTGATGATGCCGCCATTGATGACCGTGGGGTCGAACCCGCCCTTGTCGAGAAGGGTCGCAACCAGCGAGGTGGTGGTGGTTTTGCCATGCGTGCCCGCAACCGCGATGCAGGTTTTGAGCCGCATCAGTTCAGCGAGCATTTCCGCGCGGCGCACCACAGGGATGCGCGCGGCACGGGCGGCGGCAAGCTCCGGGTTGTCGCGCCTGATCGCAGTCGAGACCACGATGACGCCCGCGCCTCTGATATTCTCGGCCTTGTGGCCGACAAAGCACACGATGCCCTTTTCGCGCAGGCGCCTGACATTGGCGTTATCCGCCGCATCCGACCCCTGCACCTTGTGGCCGAGATTGGCGAGAACCTCGGCAATGCCGGACATGCCGATGCCGCCAATGCCGATGAAATGAATGGGGCCGGTTTCGCGCGGAATTTTCATGGGATCAGCAGCCGTGTTGACAAAAAGGGAGGTGAGAATGCCCTATCAGCCCTCGCCCGGCATGGAAAGCGCGTGGTCGGCGAGTTTTTCCGCTGCATCCGGCATGGCGGCTTTTCGGGCGGCCTCGGCCATGCTGCAAAGCCGCTCCGGCGCGTCTGCAAGCCGCACCAGAATATCGGCCAGCGACACCGGCGTAAACGCGTTCTGCGGCAGGCTGATCGCCGCATTCAGCCCCGTGAGCACCGCCGCATTCATCGCCTGATCCTGATCGAGCGCGCCCGGAAGCGGCACGAGAATGCCGGGGCGGCCGATCACCGCGAGTTCGGAGACCGTCATCGCCCCTGCGCGCGCGATCACGAGATGGCTCGCGGCGATGCGATAGGGGAGATCGGCAAAAAACGGCTTCACGTCATGGGTGATGCCAAGGGCTGTATAGAATTTCTCGACCCTGGGCAGGTCTTCTTCGCGCGCCTGCTGGATGATGTGAAGCCGCCTGCGCAAACTATCGGGGATATGCTGCATCGCGCCCGGCACGACATCGCTCATCACCCGCGCGCCCTGGCTGCCGCCAAACACCAGCAGGCGGAAGGGTTTGGTGATCTCGGGCCTGGTATAAGGCTCGGCAGCGGCGAGCAGCACCGGTCGCCGCACCGGGTTGCCGGTGAAAACGGTTTTATGGGCAAAACCCCCCATATCCACCGGAAAACCGGTCGCAATCGCCTCCACGCGCGGCGCAAGAAAGCGGTTCGCCCGCCCCATCACGGCATTGGCTTCATGGATCAGCGTGGGAATTCTGCGCAGTTTCGCCGCCAGCAGCGGCGGCACCGTGGGGTAGCCGCCAAACCCCACGACGAGAGAGGGCTGGATCTCCCCCAGCAGGGCCATGGCCTGTTTGAGGCCCAGCACCAGCCGCGCCACCCCCCTGAGCCTGGCGAAAACCCCGGCCCCCGTCACCGTTCCTGCCGTGATCGTGTGGATGTCACCGGGGAAGCGGGAAACCCATTCGCTGGAGGCGATCCGCGTATCCGTGACAAGCACGACCTTCTGGCCGCGCCGCGCCAAGGCCTCCGCCAGAGCCTCCGCCGGGAAAAGATGCCCGCCCGTGCCGCCGGCACAAAGCAGGATGGGGCCATGTTTCCGCATTTCAGCCATGCGCGCCCACCTCGCCCTGCGCAAAAGGATAGGGCGCGCTCCTGCGCTCCATCAAGGCTGCCTTGGGGCGGCGGCGCGTCACCGCAAGCAGCATCCCGGTGGTGAGCGCAACGGAAAACATGGACGAACCACCATAGGAGAGAAACGGCAAGGTCATGCCCTTGGGCGGGATGAGGTTGAGATTGACCGCCATATTGATGAAGCTTTGCAGGCCGAACAGCATCACCAGCCCCGCCCCGGCCATGCGGCAGAAGGGGTCGGAATTCTCCCGTGCCGCCAGAATACCGCGCAGAACGATAAAGGCGAACAGCATCACCACCAGAATGCAGGTGATGGCCCCGAATTCCTCACCGATGACGGAGAACAGAAAATCGGTATGGCTGTCCGGCAGGGAGCGTTTGATGACCCCCTCCCCCGGCCCGCGCCCGAGCCAGCCGCCGCTCAGCATCGAATCAAGCGCCATATCGGTTTGAAATGTGTCGCCATTGCCCTTGTTGAGAAACCGGTCGATGCGATCCGTGACATGGGGGAGAAAATGATAGGCGAGGAACAGCCCGCCAACCCCAAGCCCCATCAGCCCGAGAACCCAGAAAATATGGAGCCCCGCGAGGAAAAACAAGCCGCACCACACGGAGGTGACGAGAATGGTCTGCCCGAGATCAGGCTGGCGGATCAGCGGCGCAACCGTCATCGCCAGCAGCAGGCAGGCAATGCCGAGCGGAAGATAATGCAGATCCTTGCGCAGCGGGCTTTCCGAAAACGCCCAGGCAACCATGATGACGAAAGCCGGTTTCAGAATTTCCGAAGGCTGGAGATTGAACCCCCCCAGCGAAATCCAGCGTCTTGCGCCCTTCACCTCCGCGCCGAAGAGAAGCGTCGCCAGCACAAGCCCCCAGCCAAGCAGGAACAGCACCAGCCCGAGCCGCCGCACCGCACGCGGCGATAAAAACGAGGTTCCACCCATGATGAAGGCAGCGATGATGAGAAAAATCGCCTGCCGGTTGACGAAATGGAAGGTGGAAAGCCCCAGCTTGTTCGCCACCGGCGGGTAGGCGGCAAGCCCGAAGAGGATGCCCATAACCATGAGGCTGACGAATGAGAAGAGCAGCCAGCGGTCAATCGTCCACCACCATTCGCCAAAGGGGGTTCGTTCCGCGCGGCTGACCATGGCATCCCTCCAGCCCGGTTTTGCTGCCGGGCCGCGCTTTATGGCGCGCGGGAGGGCGTGAAACCGGGAAGCGCTTCAACAAGCGCGCGGAAGCTTTGCCCCCGCGCTTCAAAATTCGAAAACTGATCAAATGACGCGCAAGAAGGTGAAAGAAGGATTACCGGGCTTGTAAAATCGTCACGGGCGGCATCCGCCGCAGCCATCGCAACCGCGTTTTCAAGCGTGCCGCAGAGCGCGTAATCGGCTTTGCCATCAAGGGTTCTGGCAAAATCCGCCGCTGCTTCACCGATGAGATAGGCTTTGGCGATGCGTGGAAAAAAGGGCGCAAGGCTTTCGATGCCCCCCGCTTTCGCCTTGCCACCCGCGATCCAGAAAATGCCGTTCTCGAAGGCGCTCAGGGCCTTTTGGGTCGAATCAGCGTTCGTTGCCTTGGAATCATTGATGAAGAGCGCGCCGCCCGCATGGCCGATCTCCTCCATGCGATGCGCAAGGCCGGGGAAGCTCATGAGCCCGCTTTGAATCTCAGCCTCGCTCAGCCCGAGTTGAAGCGCTGTCGCTACCGCCATCGCCGCGTTCTGCGCATTATGATCACCGCGCAGGGCGCCGATGCCGGTGAGATCCGCGAGCTTGCGGCCATGCCCGCGCCAGGCGAAAATCGCGCGCCCGCGCACATGGATGCCCGCCTCAAGCTCGGTCTTGAGCGAAATCCGCACCGTGGGCCGCCCCTGATGTTCGCGGCGAAGCGCAATCGCTTCACAAAAACGGTCATCGATGCCGATCACCGCGACATCCGCCGCCGCCACCAGCCGCTCCTTCACGCTCGCGTAGTGATCCATGCTGCCATGCCGGTCGAGATGGTCGGGCGTGATGTTGAGCAGCAGCCCGATGCCGGGGCTCAGCGATGGCGCAAGGTCGATCTGGTAAGAGGAGACCTCGATCACATGGAAGCGGTCCGGTGCGGGCGGCGGCAGCGCGAGGATGGGCGTACCGATATTCCCGCCCAGCGCCACATCGCGCCCCGCCGCACGCAGAAGATGCGCGATGAGCGCGGTGGTGGTCGATTTGCCATTGGTGCCGGTAATGGCGATGAAGGGGCTTTCTGGCGCGAGGCGCGCCCGCTCGCGGCAGAAAAGCTCGATATCACCGATCACCTCAACCCCCGCCGCCCTGGCGAGCGTCACACTCCAATGCGGTTCGGGATGGGTGAGCGGCACGCCGGGCGCGAGGATGAGCGCTGAAACCTCCCCCCAGTTGATGTGATGAAGATCAAAAGCCTCGAACCCCGCTGCTTTTGCCTTTTCCACGATTCCCGCGCCATCATCCCAGACGATGACACGCGCGCCACCTGCCCTCAAAGCAAGCGCGCCCGCCATGCCCGAACCGCCAAGCCCGAAAAGCGCGACGGTTTTGCCGGAAAAGCTCAAGGCAGGGGTCATCGCTTACCTCAATTTCAGCGTTGCAAGCCCGATGAGCGCGAGGATAACCGCGATGATCCAGAAGCGGATGACGATTTGCGGCTCTTTCCAGCCCTTTTTCTCGTAATGATGGTGGATGGGCGCCATGCGGAACACGCGTTTGCCCGTGAGCTTGAAGGAAGCGACCTGAATGATCACGCTCAAGGCTTCAAGGACGAAGAGCCCGCCGACAATCGCAAACACGATCTCGTGCTTGGTCGCGACCGCCACCGTGCCTAAAAGCCCGCCGAGTGCGAGCGAACCGGTATCGCCCATGAAAATCTGCGCCGGCGGGGCGTTGAACCATAAAAAGCCGAGCCCCGCGCCGATCACCGCGCCGCACACCACCGCAAGTTCGCCCGTGCCGGGAATGAAATGGATTTGCAGGTAATTGGCGAAAATCGCATTCCCGGAAAGATAGGCGATGAAGCCGAAGGTGCCCGCCGCGATCATCACCGGCACGATGGCAAGCCCGTCCAGCCCATCGGTGAGGTTCACGGCATTGCCCGCCCCCACGACGACGAACAAGCCGAAAACGGCAAAAAACACGCCCATATCGATCAGAACATCCTTGAAGACCGGAATGGCGACGCTGTTCGCCAGAGCGGGCGGGAAATATTTTGAAAGCACATAACAGGCAAGCCCCGCGATCAGGGCTTCGAGCGAGAGCCGCGCGCGCGAGGAAAAGCCCTTATGCGATTGCTTGGTGACTTTGAGAAAATCATCATAAAACCCGATCGCGCCAAAGCCCATCGTCACGAACAGAACCGCCCAGATGAAGGGGCTGGCAAGATTGGCCCAGAGCAGGGTGGAAAACAAAGCGCCGGACAAGATCATCAACCCGCCCATGGTGGGCGTTCCGCGCTTCAACAAATGCGTCTCCGGCCCGTCATCCCGGATCGGCTGGCCCTTGCCCTGCTTGAGCCGCAGGAGATTGATGACCATGGGGCCGAACATCAGGACGAAGAACAACGCCGTCGCGGTTGCCGCCCCGGCGCGAAACGTGATGTAGCGGAACACGTTGAGCGGGCTGAAATACGCCGCAAAATCGGATAACCAGAAAAACATGGCCCTAACTATTCCTCATATGAAGATGGAAGTATCAAAACGGCAAATCTCATATCTCTTGCTCGTCCCGCAGCGTACCTGCCTCGGGGTAGCGCGCCTTGAGGGCTGAAACAAGCTGGCCCATCCTGCTGCCGGAAGAACCTTTCACCACCACCACATCACCCGGCTGAACAGCCTCGATCAGCGCGGCTTCAAGCCCGGCGGAATCCGCCGCATAAACCCCGCGCCTGATGCCGGGCAAGGCCTGCCAGAGATGCTTCATCAACGGCCCGCAGGCGAAAACAAGGTCAAAATCCTGCGCGATGATGGCATCGGCCAGCCCGGCATGGAGGTTTGCGCCCTCATTCCCCAATTCGAGCATATCGCCCAGAACCGCGATGCGCCGCCCGCGCGAGCCGCGCGGCAAGGTTCCCGCCACCGCGAGCGCCGCGCGCATCGAGGAGGGGTTGGCGTTATAGCTCTCGTCGATCAGCGTGAAATCCTGCTCGCCGATGCGGCGCAGGCTGCGCGTGCCGCGCCCCTCGACGGTGGTGAAATCCTGCAAGGCGAGCGCCGCGAGCGCAAGATCAAGCCCGAGAACATGCGCCGCCGCGAGAACCGCGAGCGAATTCATGGCCAAATGCCGCCCCGGCGCGCCAAGCCGATAGGTGACGGGCACGCCGAACACCTCCGCTGAGACATTCGAGACATCGGGGTCAAGCTGGATATGGACGAGCCGGATATCCGCAGCCTTGTCGCTGCCAAAACGGATGATCCGCCCGGCCCGGCTCGCCCCGGCATGGCTGGCAAGACGCGCGGCGAAAGGATTATCGGCGTTGATGATGGCAACGCCCCCCGGTTCCAGCCCGGAGAAAATCTCACCCTTGGCATCGGCAATGCCCGCCTGCGTATGAAATTGCGCGAGATGCACCGGCTCCACTGTTGTCACAATCGCAACATGCGGGCGCACCATGGCCGCAAGTGGCACAATCTCGAACGGGTTCGACATGCCGATTTCAAAGACGCCGAAGCGTGATGCCTCCGGCATGCGCGAAAGCGTCAGCGGCACACCCCAATGGTTATTATAAGAGGCGATGGAGGCATGCATCGGGCCAAAGCGCGAGAGCACGACGCGCAGCATCTCCTTCGTCGAGGTTTTCCCGACCGAGCCTGTAATCGCCACAACCGGCCCTTGCATGGCTCCACGCCGGTTGATGGCAAGCCGGTTGAGCGCGAGGAACACATCATCCACCACGAGAAGCGGCGCATCAGCGGGAAAAGCCCCGGCATGGGCGGCATCCACCACCGCCGCGCTTGCGCTTTTTTCGAGCGCAGCGGCAACAAAATCATGCCCGTCCCGCGCATCGCCCCTGATGGCGAAAAACAATGCCCCCGGTTCGAGCGTGCGGGTGTCGATGGAAACGGAGGTGACATCGCGGGGCACGCCCTGCACCTTTGCCCCCAGAGCCGGAGACAAGGCTGCAACCGGCCAGAGCGGGGGGCATGGGGCACTCATGAAAGCTCCGCGATGATGGCTTGAGCCACAGCATGATCGGAAAACGGGATGATCGCATCGCCGATGATCTGGCCGCTTTCATGGCCCTTCCCGGCGATCAGCAAGGCATCCCCCGGCTCAAGCCCGCTGATCGCTGCCCGGATCGCCTCGGCCCGGTCAGGGATTTCGAGCGCATGGGGCGCAGCGGCGCGAATGGCGGCGCGAATGGCTTCGGGCGCTTCATGGCGCGGGTTGTCATCGGTGATGATGACGTGATCCGCCCGCCGCGCCGCGATTTCGCCCATGATGGGGCGCTTTCCGGCGTCGCGGTTGCCGCCACAGCCAAACACGACCACCAGCCTGCCCGAAACGCAGGGGCGAAGGGCGCGCAACGCATGTTCGAGCGCTTCGGGCTTATGCGCGTAATCGACAAAAACCGGCGCGGCACGATAAGCGCCCACCCGCTCAAGCCGCCCCGGCACACCTTTGAGAAAGCCGAGCGCGGGAAAAACCCGCTCCGGCTTTTCCCCCGTCACCAGCGCGAAACCTGCGGCAAGCAGCGCGTTCTGCACCTGAAACGCCCCCATCAACGGCAAATGCGCCTCATAAGCCGTGCCGCGAAAGGTGAGATCAAGGCTCTGGCCAAAGCCATGGGGGGTGATGGCGTTGAGCGTGATATCCTGCCCATGCCGCCCGATGGTGAAAACCGGATGCCCGGCAAGCCCGGCTGCAACCGCCGCCTCGGCCCCGCGATCCCCGTCAAGATTGATGAGCGCCGGGGCATCCTTTGGCAGCAGCGCCTCGAAAAGCCGGAGTTTTGCAGCAAAATAGGCGTCAAGTGTCGGGTGATAATCGAGATGGTCACGCCCGAGATTGGTGAAACCCGCCGCATAGAGCCGCACCCCGTCGAGCCGCTTCTGGTCAAGCCCATGCGAGGAGGCTTCGAGCGCGATATGGCTCACACCCTCGCTTGCCAGCCTGTCAAGGCTTTCGTGGAGGCTTACCGGGTCTGGCGTCGTCAAGCCGCCATAGCCCGCACCATCCGGCCCGATTACCCCCAAAGTGCCAAGGCTTGCAGCGCGATGGCCGAGAGCTGCGAAAATCTGCCGCGTGAAATCCACGACCGAGGTTTTGCCCGCCGTGCCGGTGACGGCAACGATGATCTCAGGCTGGCGCGGGTAAAGATAAGCCGCAGCAAGGGCAAGCGCGCGCCTCGGGTCTTCGACCGCGAGATAATGCGTCGTAAGATCGAGCGCAGAAGGCCGCACCCCGCGTCCGATGATGAGGGTCGCGCCATTGGCCGCCGCGTGATGGGTGAAGCTCGCGCCATCCACCCGCGAGCCCGGCAGTGCGAAAAACACAAACCCCGGTTTGATCCTGCGATGATCCACCGAAATGCCGGCAATCGGCACATTGGCAAAGGCCCCGGCCTCTTGCCCCAAAGCCGCTGCCAGCCCGCCAATCGTGGGAGATGCCGAGAAGGAAGCGGAATGCGCCATGACTGATCCTTGACCCGCAGAATCCCTGAAGCCTCATCCGAGAGGCAAAGCTGACATGCCAGCCTGCGGTAATAACCCGAGCTTTATGCCAGAAAGGCAGTGATTCGATAGGTTTTTCTCAACATATAACCAGTTATTGCCGCACCGGCATCCCCCCCAGCCGCGCCACAAGCGGGAAGGGCTGGTTCGGCATTTCAAAGCGCGGCTCCATGTCAAGCATCGGGCCGATGCGCTCGATGATGCGCCCCGTCACCGGCCCGGCATTCCAGCCCGAGGTGGCATAGCCATGCGTTTCGGGCAGGCCCTTGGGTTCATCGAGCAGGGTGAGGAGCAGGTAACGCGGCTTGTCCGCCGGCATCACGGCCATGAAGGTGGTGAGAAGCTTTTCCTTGGAATAACGCCCGCCGATCACCTTTTCGGAGGTGCCGGTTTTCGCGCCGACGTAAAAGCCCGGCATATCGGCCTTGGTGGCGCTGCCCTTTTCCACGTTGAGGCGCATGACATAGCGCATCATCTGGCTGGTTTCGGGTTTGACCACCTGAACCGCGATTTTATCCGCCTCCGCGCGGCTGCGCTTGAGATAGGTGGGGGTGATGAGCCGCCCGCCATTGATCAAAGCCGCCGTCGCCATCGCCGCCTGCAAGGGGGCCACGGCAAGCCCGTGCCCGAAGGAGATGGTCATGGTGTTGAGTTCGCCCCAATGCGCGGGCTTGATGGGTTCGGCGCTTTCAGGCAGTTCCGTGCGCAAACGGTCGAGCTGGCCGAGCTTTTTTAAAAACGCCTTGTGCCCTTCAACCCCGATAGAGAGTGCCATGCGCGCCGTGCCGATATTCGAGGAATAGATGAAAATCTCCGGCACGGACAAGGGCCGCCCCTTGCCGTGATAATCCCCGATCCTGAACCGGCCATAGCGCAGGGGCTGGCTGGCATCGAACACGGAGGTGAGCTTCACCTTGCCTGAATCGAGCGCCGTAGCCGTGGTGAGCGCCTTGAAGGTGGAACCCATTTCATAAACACCCACCTGCATGCGGTTGATGGCCTCGGGCTTATGCGCATCCGCCGGGTTATTGGGGTCGAAATCGGGCAGGGAGACATGGGTGATGATCTCCCCGGTATCGACATCGAGCACCAGAGCCGCCCCGGCGATCGCTTTATATTTGAGAACCGCCGCCTGCACCTCCTCGCGCACCGCATGCGTAACCCTCACATCGAGCGCAAGCTCCACGGGCTTGAGGTCGCCCGCCTCCAGAACGAGGCCCGCACCCTTGACATCCATCAGGCCCTGACCGTCGATATATTTCTCGATGCCCGCAATGCCGATATTGTCGATATTGGCAAAGCCGAGCACATGCGCCCCGACAGCACCATTGGGGTAAACGCGCTTGTTCTCCGGCAAAAACCCGACCCCCGGCAGGCCGAGCCGATAGATCTCCGCCTGCTGCCTGGGCGTGATCTCACGCTTGATCCAGACAAACCCGGCCTTGCGGCCAAGCTTTTCGCGCAATTCCGTGCCATCAAGATCGGGGAATACCGCATTGATGAGTTCAGCCGCCTCATCCTTGTCGAGCACCTTGCGCGGGTCGGCAAAGACCGAAACCATCCGCACGTCACTCGCCATCATCACCCCGTGCCGATCAAGGATCGCCGGGCGCGCCGTTGAAATCGCCGGTTGCGCCGTGCGGCCAATGGTGGCCTGTTCATCCGAACGCACCTGGATCTGCACGAGACGCCCGGCAAGCGTTGTAAACATCCCGCCGAAAATCAGCATCACCAGCACGAGCCGGGCGGAAAGCTTCTCCGAGCGGATGGTGACCATCGCCCGCAGCAGCCTCATCAAACCGGAAAACCCCGTGATCACGCACAGGCGCAGCGCGGGCGGCAAACCCCGCGCAATCACAGGCTGAACTCTGGTTCCATTAATGGCGTTGATCCGGATCATTGGGGAGCCACGGCTTTACGCGGCGCAGGGGCGGATTTGGCGGGGCCGATTGGCAAAGGCGGGCGCAGGGGCGCAAGGCCTGCTGCTTTGGCAGAAGGCGCGGGCGTAACCAGCACTTGCGCAATCGCATCCCTTTTTGCCGCAGGCTGCGGGCTTAACGCCATGGGCACGCCGGAAGCGCGCATAGCAGCGGCGGGCCCGGACAGGGCGGATTTGAGGCTGCTGCGGGAGATCCCGGTTCTGCTCGCGGGGGTCACAGCGGCGCGCGGGCTGCCCGCATCCGGTGTGTTGGGCTGCGGCTTGCGCGCTGGTTCCGGCAGGCCACCGGTGAGGAGCCCGTCGAGCGCGCTCTTTTCAGCATCGGGTTTTGCTTGTGGAACATCCCCCGCATGCGCCAGTTGCTTCACGCTCAAGGCCTGCATGCCGCTTTCGGGCGGGGCGAGGCTCTGTAGCCGCGCCGGGCGGTTGAGCAATTGCCATTCGGCGCTGAGAATGGTGATGGCGTCTTTCTCGCGTTGCAGCTCGCCCTCGCGTTTTTTCAGCTTTTCGGTGACAAGAATGGTTTCGTATTTCACCGAATAGGCGGCAATCGCGCTGCCGATCATCGCCACAAACGCGAGAAGGTTGAAAAAGCGGCTCATGCGCGCCTCCCACGGGGTGAAGTCTTGTGCTTATGCGCCTCCGGCAAGGCGGAAAGCGCCGCAATGGCGGGGTCAAGCGGCTGGGCCGGGGTTTCAAGGCGAAGCGCGCAGCGCAATTTGGCCGAACGGGCACGCGGATTTTGCGCCTTTTCCGCCTCCCCCGCGATCACCGGCCATTTCCCTGCGATGCGGAAGGTGGCGACGGGGGCAGCCATCACCGGCGCATGGCGCGAGCTGCCGCCCTTGCCTGAGCGCGCGGCGAAAAACTGCTTCACGATCCGGTCTTCGAGGCTGTGAAAACTCACGATGGCGAGCCGCCCGCCGGGCTTGAGCAAGGCCTCGGCCTTGTGGAGCGCCATCACCAATTCACCGAGCTCGTCATTCACCGCGATGCGCAGGGCCTGAAATATGCGCGTTGCCGGGTGGATATCCCCCGGCTTGTGCCGCACGATCCGCGCGATCAGATCCGCCAGTTGCCGGGTGGTGGTGAACGGGCTCGCCTTGCGATCCGTGACAATCGCGCGTGCGATGAGGCGGGAAAGGCGCTCCTCGCCATAATGATAGAAAATATCCGCAAGCCGGGTTTCGCTCGCGCCATTCACGATATCCGCCGCGCTTTCGCCCGCCCCGCTCATCCGCATGTCGAGCGGGCCATCCTGCCGGAAGGAAAACCCCCGGATCGCCTGATCAAGCTGCATCGAGGAAACGCCGATATCGAGCACGATCCCGTCAAACGCGCTCACCCCCGCGCCTCGCGCCGCTTCATCCATGCGCGAAAATTCGGTTTCAACCAGCGTGAGCCGCCCGCCTGCATTGGAGGCAACCGCCGCGCCCGCGAGAATCGCTGAAGGGTCTCGGTCGAGCGCAAGGATATGGCCCGCGCCTCTATCCAGCAAAGCCTGGCTGTAGCCGCCCGCGCCAAAGGTGCCATCGAGAAAAATGCCGCCGGAAACGGGCTGCAACGCCGCAACGACCTCCGCGCACAGCACGGGAACATGCGGCGCGGCAGCACGACCTGTCAGGCTTTCTGGGCCCGTCTGGCTTTCTGGTCCCGTCCGGTCTGGAAAAGGCTGCATCATTCTTGAGCTTCACGGGCAACGCAACACCATGCGCATTGCCAGCCCCGGCAATACGCACCGCTATTTCACACCAGAGGCGTTAAGGAAGGGTTTTGGTAGGGTTAAGCAAGGCTTTAGAGTCCGCTGCGATAAAAGCCTGTCCCCGCGAAGGCGGGGATGGGAACCGGTTTCGCGTCCGGAATTGCGTAAAAACGTGAGAGTAGAGCGTTTCAGGTGACTCGATCTTTGTCGAAAACGCTCTAATAATCGCGGGGAAGTCTCCAGTCGGCCTGTAAGCCGGGTTCTGTAAGGCCGAAACCCTTGCGGGTCTCAACGTGGCGGCCATTCATCTTTGGGCGGGCTTGCGCCGCGCCTCCTGCAACCAACCCGGACGACATGGGCTGAAGAGGCCTGCCACGGTTGCCCGCAACGCGCCGTCCCTATTCGGTCTTGCTCCCGGTGGGGTTTGCCCTGCCATTGCTGTTGCCAGCAACGCGGTGCGCTCTTACCGCACCTTTTCACCCTTGCTGGCGCATGCGCCAGCGGTTCGATCTCTGTGGCACTGTCCCTGGGGTCGCCCCCGGCGGCCGTTAGCCGCCACCGTTTCTCCATGGAGCCCGGACTTTCCTCCCCCCTTCCGGGGAGCGGCCGCCCGGCCGACTGGATGAGGAAGCGTTAGAGCATTTTCCGATCAAGTGGAAGCCGGTTGATCACGGAAAATGCGACAAAACAAGAAGATACAGCGCATTTTTTGCACCCGCCGGAAACAAAAGCGCTCCAGCGGATAAAGCGCCATAATGTAAGCACTTTTCTGACCAAGGATAACCCTGCAAATGCCGGATTGTGACAGAGGCGTGCGCCGGGAACCGTTTCGCGTGTCCCCCCGTTGTAACAGGAGAAAAAGGCATTTAACCTAACAGGCTGTTGAAAAAGGCGGTTCCTGCCCCCGTCATTGCGACCGCGAGCGAAGCGTGGCGGGAAGCAATCCAGACTTTCTTCCGTTTTTTGCCAATTCTGCGGGCAGCGGCGGAAATTTTATCTGGATTGCCACGTCGCTACGCTCCTCGCAATGACAGTCTCAGCGTTTTCAGCAGCCTGCTAAGCCATCTTTTTTGAAGTCAGCTCTATGCGCTGTCAAACCTTTGCAAACCGAACAAAAACGGAGAATCACATGAGACTTGCTTGTAAATCCATCGCCATCGCTCTTGTTGCATTAAGCCTTGGGGCCTGCACTGCGCGTGAAGAGCGCGTGGGCGGGGGCGCTTTGCTTGGCGGCGCAGCGGGCGGGTTGATCGGCGCGGCCGTCACCGGTCGTCCCGGTGGCGCCCTGGCCGGTGCGGCGATCGGCGCCGCCGGCGGGGCCATTGTCGCGGATGCCACACGCCCCCGGCGCGAATGCGTGCGCGTGCGCTATGATTCTTATGGCAATGCCTATTGCAGCCGCTGGGCACGCAGCTACTGAAGCATCGCTTTATGCTATGAAATGCATGGTAAAGCGCAACATGGCGGGATAATCTCCTGCCATGTCCCTTACATCTGACCACCCTTTGACCCCTGACAGTCCTTGCGCCGACAAGCTCCACCCCTCGCCCAACCATGGCGAAAGGAAAGCCGCGCCGGATTGCATCATCCTGCATTATACCGGCATGGCGGATGCCGCCTCGGCCCTGCTCTGGCTGTGCAACCCGCTTTCGGAGGTTTCCTGTCATTATGTCGTGTTCGAGGATGGGCGCATCTGGCAATTGGTGCCGGAGAGCCGCCGCGCCTGGCACGCGGGCAAATCCTGCTGGCAGGGCGAGCGCGATATGAATTCATGCTCCATCGGCATCGAGATCGTGCATCCGGGGCATGACCTGAATACGGTGAGCGAACAGAAGCCCAATCCCTTCCCGCCCCCCGGCCCGCCCTTCCCCGAGGTTCAGATCAAAGCCGTCATCCGCCTTGTGGCGGATATCAAGGCGCGGCGAGCTATCGCAGATCGGCGGATTCTCGCGCATTCGGATATCGCGCCGGGCCGCAAGATCGACCCCGGCGAGGGATTTCCATGGCAGAAACTGGCAGAGGCCGGTTTGGGGTTATGGCCCGCCCCGTCATTGCGAGGAGGCGAAGCCGATGCGGCAATCCTGAACAGCAACGAGCCTGTCGCAAAGAAAGGCTGGAGTGCTTCGTCGCAGCCGCCTCGCAATGACGGAACGCCCATCTATCGCCTCGGCGATGAGGGCATGCCCGTTGCCGCCATGCAGGCCTTGTTTGCCCGTTTCGGCTATGATCTCGAAATCACCGGCGTTTATGACCAGCGCCTCTTCGATGTCGTTGTTGCCTTCCAGCGCCATTGGCGGCAGGCGCGCGTGGATGGGGTGGCGGATAGCGAGACGATGGCGGCATTGCGGGCGCTTATCGCATCATAAAGCAACACCCTTGCATCTACGCTCGCGCCTTCGGCGCGTCGGGAATGACGCCAGAGCCTCACTCCGCCGCTACCTGATACCGCAGCGGGTCATAATTCAAAATCGGCCCCAGCCAGCGCTCCACCTCGAAAATATCCATGCCCTTACGTTTCGCGTAATCCTCGACCTGATCACGCTCGACCTTGGCGACACCGAAATAATGGCTTTGCGGATGGGAGAGATAAAGCCCGGAAACGCTCGCCCCCGGCCACATCGCGAAACTTTCGGTGAGGCGCACGCCGATTTTCCGCTCCGTATCCAGCAGGCGGAACAGCGTTGCCTTTTCCGTATGATCGGGCTGCGCGGGGTAGCCCGGCGCGGGGCGGATGCCGTCATAAGGCTCGCCGTGCATCTCCTCGATGGTGAAGACTTCCTCCGGCGCATAGCCCCAGAATTCGCGGCGCACGCGCATGTGCATGCGCTCGGCGAAGGCTTCGGCCAGCCGATCCGCCAGAGCTTTGGCAAGAATCGAGGAATAATCGTCGTTTTTGCCCTTGAGCCGCTCGGAAATCCGCTCCTCCCCGATCCCGGCGGTGACGACGAACGCGCCGACATAATCCGGCTTTACCCCCTCCGGCGCGACAAAATCGGAGAGGCAGGTATTCGGCCGTCCGTCGCGCTTTGAAAGCTGCTGGCGAAGCCCATGGAAGGTGGCGAGCCGCTCGGCGCGACTTTCTCCCGTATAAAGCGCAATATCATCCCCCACGCTGTTCGCGGGCCAGAAGCCGATGACGGCCTTGGCCTGAAACCACCGTTCATCGAGGATGCGCCGCAGCATCACCTGCGCATCCTCCCAGAGGGCGCGGGCGGCTCCACCCTGCTTTTCATCCTCCAGAATGGCGGGGTAGCGCCCCTTGAGTTCCCATGTCTGGAAAAACGGCGTCCAGTCGATGTAGTGCGCAAGCTCGGCGAGATCATAGGTCTGGAAGACGCGCGTGCCGGTGAAGCCGGGTTTGGGCGGGGTATAACCCTGCCAATCGAGCTTGAAGGCATTCGCCCGCGCCTTGGCGAGGGGAAGGCGCAGTTTATCAAGCTCGGAGCGTTGATGCGCCTCCGCCACCTTCGCGTAATCCTGCCGGATCGCGGTGACATAACCCGGCTGCGCTTCGGGCGAAAGCAAAGCCGAAACCACCCCCACCGCACGGGAGGCATCGGTGACATAAACCGTCTGCCCTTGCGTATAGGCCGGGTGGATTTTCACCGCCGTATGCACGCGTGAGGTTGTGGCCCCGCCGATCAGCAGCGGAATATCAAACCCCTCGCGCTGCATTTCGCTCGCCACATGCACCATTTCATCGAGCGACGGCGTGATGAGGCCGGAAAGCCCGATGATATCCGCTTTCTCGCGCCGCGCGGCGTCGAGAATGGTTTGCGCAGGCACCATCACGCCAAGGTCGATCACCTCGTAATTGTTGCATTGCAGAACGACGCCGACGATGTTCTTGCCAATATCATGCACATCGCCCTTCACGGTCGCCATGATGATCTTGCCCGCCGCAGGCATTTCCGTGAGGCCGGAGGCACGCTTTTCCGCCTCCAGATAAGGCTGGAGATACGCCACCGCCTGCTTCATCACGCGGGCGGATTTGACGACCTGCGGCAGGAACATTTTCCCCGCGCCGAACAGATCCCCCACCACATTCATCCCCGCCATCAACGGGCCTTCGATCACGTGGAGCGGCTTTTCGGCGATCTGGCGGGCGGCTTCCGTATCCTCCTCGATAAACTCGGTGATACCGTTGACGAGCGCATGTTCGAGCCGCTTTTCAACGGGCAGGGCACGCCACGCCAGATCCTGCACGCGCACCTCGCCCTTGCCGTCGCCCTTGAAGCGGGGCGCGGCATCGAGCAGGCGTTCCGTCGCATCCTTGCGGCGGTTGAGCACCACATCTTCGCAGAGGTCCCGTAATTCAGCCGGCAAACTATCATAGACGGCGAGTTGCCCGGCATTCACAATCCCCATATCCATCCCGACCTTGATGGCATGGTAGAGGAAGACGCAATGCATCGCCTCGCGCACCGGCTCATTGCCGCGAAACGAAAACGAGAGATTGGAAACCCCGCCCGAAATATGCGCATGGGGCAGGTTTTCGCGGATGAAGCGCGTGGCATTGATGAAATCCACACCGTAATTATCATGCTCCTCAATCCCCGTCGCCACCGCGAACACATTGGGATCAAAGATGATATCCTGCGGCGGAAAGCCCACCTCTTCGGTGAGGATTTTATAGGCGCGGGCGCAAATCTCGACCTTGCGTTGATACGTATCCGCCTGACCCTTCTCGTCAAACGCCATCACGACAACCGCTGCACCGAAGCTGCGGACAATTTTAGCCGCCTCAATAAATTTCGCCTCGCCTTCTTTCATCGAGATGGAATTGACGATGCCCTTGCCTTGCAGGCATTTCAGCCCCGCGACGATGATCTCAAACTTGGAGGAATCCACCATCACCGGCACGCGGGCAATATCCGGCTCGGCCGCGATGAGGTTGAGATAATCCACCATCGCTTTTTCACTATCGAGCAAGCCTTCATCCATATTGACATCGATGATCTGCGCGCCATTCGCCACCTGATCGCGCGCGACATCGAGTGCCTCATCGAGCTTGCCCTCACGGATGAGCTTGCGGAATTTCGCCGAACCGGTGACGTTCGTCCGCTCACCCACATTCACGAAGGGGATCGTCTCATCCAGCACAAACGGCTCAAGGCCGGAAAGGCGCAGCATGGGCGGAATAGCGGGGATGGCACGGGGCGCTTTGCCGCGCACGGCCTCCGCAATCGCGGCGATATGCGCGGGCGTGGTGCCGCAGCAGCCGCCAACGATATTGAGGAAGCCCGCTTCGGCAAATTCCTCCAGCAACGCGGCAGTGGCGGCGGGGCTTTCATCATAAAGCCCGAATTCATTGGGCAAACCGGCATTGGGATAGGCGCAGATGAAGGTATCCGCCACGCGGGAAAGCTCGGCGATATGCGCCCGCATCTCCTTCGCGCCCAAGGCGCAGTTGAGCCCGATGGAGAAGGGTCTGGCGTGGGAGAGGGAATACCAGAAGGCCGCAGGCGTCTGGCCGGAAAGGGTGCGGCCCGATAAATCCGTGATGGTGCCGGAAATCATGATGGGGAGCGCATTGCCGCTCGCCTCGAACACCGTATTCGCCGCGAAAATGGCGGCTTTGGCGTTGAGCGTGTCGAACACGGTCTCGATCAGGATGATCTCCGCCCCGCCATCGACCAAGCCCCGGATCTGCTCCTCATAGGCGGTTGCGAGATCATCAAACGTCACCGCGCGATAGCCGGGATTGTTGACATCGGGCGAGATGGAGGCGGTGCGGTTGGTGGGGCCCACCGCGCCCGCCACGAAGCGCCGCCGCCCATCCTGCGCCATGGCGAGAACCGCCGCCTCCCGCGCGAGGCGCGCGCCTTCATAATTGAGTTCATAGGCAAGCCCTTCCATCCCATAATCCGCCTGCGCGATGGCGGTGGAGGAGAAGGTGTTGGTTTCGACAATATCCGCCCCCGCCTCGAAATAGGTGAGATGAATGGCACGGATCGCATCCGGCGCGGTGAGGATCAAAAGGTCATTATTGCCTTTGAGCGGGTGGTTCCATGTCGCAAACCGCGCCCCGCGGAATTCTTCTTCCGAAAGCTTCAGATCCTGAATTTGCGTGCCCATCGCCCCATCAAGGACGAGGATACGCTCCCGCGCCGCCGCTTCCAAAGCCGCGCGGATTTCAGCGCCGTTGCTGGTGAAGGAATGGGGGGTGAGCGGTGTCATGTTCGTATTCCTTGTCGTTGTCTCGTCATCACGTCCCCTACCCCCTCCCCGCCCCGGATTAAATCCGGGGCACCCTCCCCTCAAGGGGGAGGGATGGTGCCCGTTCTGCGGCGTTTCAGGATGTGGCGACATCCCTCCCCCTTGCGGGGAGGGTCGCTGCGCAGCAGCGGGGAGTGGGAAAGAGCACGAGCATTGCCATTCACCCCGCCGCCGCCCGCAAGCCCAGCATGTGGCAAATCGCAAACACAAGATCAGCCTTGTTCATGGTGTAAAAATGAAATTCGCTCACCCCGCGATCAAGCAGGTCATAAACCTGTTCCACCGCCACGGCGGCGGCGACGAGGCGGCGCGTTTCCGCATCATCATCCAGCCCCTCGAAGCGGCTCGCGAGCCAGGCCGGAACCTCGGTGCCGCAGCGCGCGGCAAAGCTCGCCGCGAGCCTGAAATTCTGCACCGGCAAAATCCCCGGCACGATTTCAATCGAAATGCCGCGCGCCCGCACCTTGTCGAGATAGCGGAAATAATGATCATTATCGAAGAAAAACTGCGTAATCGCGCGGCTCGCCCCGGCATCGATCTTCCGTTCGAGCAAATCAAGCTCGGCGGCGAGCGAGGGGCTGTCCGGGTGCTTTTCCGGGTAAGCTGAAACCGCAACCTCGAAATCACCAATCGCCTTGATGCCAGCGACCAGTTCCGCCGAGCTTTGATAGCCCTCGGGATGCGCTTCAAACGGCGTGCCGAGGCCCGAAACCGGGTCGCCCCGAAGCGCCACAATATGCTTCACCCCCATCGCTTTATATTCGCGGATGATCTCATCCGTTTCAGCTTTTGTCGCGGCAACGCAGGTGAGGTGCGCGGCGGGGCTTAGCGTTGTTTCATCGAGGAGGCGCTTGACGGTCTGGTGCGTGCGCTCGCGTGTCGAGCCGCCCGCGCCATAGGTGACAGAAACAAAGCGCGGGGAGAGGGGTGCGAGCCGCTCCACCGATGCCCAGAGGCTTTGCGCCATCGCCTCGTTCTTCGGCGGAAAAAACTCAAACGAAATGCCAAGCGGCGCGCCATCCTGCTGGCGGCTCGACCGGGTGGGAAACGCATTCATCAGGCAACCTCACGCGCAGGGCTGGAAAACGGGCTGGTCGAAGCGGGGTAAAAATCGGTTTCAACGCGGGTATCGCGCGCGAGCCAGAGCGAAACCGCCAGCACCGCGCCTTCACCCTTTTCCGGGGACAGCGTTTGTGCGAGGCCGGGTTCAAGCCCGGCCTCCTTCAGGAAGCCGCTGATTTCAGCGTTTGAAAACCCGAGGCGACGATGCGCATGCTCAAGCCGCAGGCGTTCATCGGCATGGGGCGCAAAATCCACCACCAGCATGCGCCCACCGGGTTTGAGCGCCCGCGCCGCCTCGCGGATCGCGCAGGCCGGGTCATCAAGGTAATGGAGAACCTGATGCAGGATCACGAGATCAAACCGCGCCAAATCCGCCGGAACCGCATAAGCATCGCCCTGCCGAAGCTGAACATGCCGCAGGCCCGCCTCATCGAGATTGGCGCGCGCCACCCCCAGCATGGCGGGGGAGACATCAAGCCCCACCGCGCGGGCAGCCCCTGCACCGAAGAGCGCGAGCATGCGCCCGGTGCCGGTGCCAAGGTCGAGCACGGCATCAAGCGGGCCATCCCCCAAAGCGGCGCGGATCGCCGCTTCCACCCGCGCTTCGGCGACATGGAGCGAACGGATGCGGTTCCAATCCGCCGCATGGCGCGCGAAATAGGCGGCGGCATGGCTTTTCCGCTCGGCCCGCACGGCTTCAAGGCGGCGATGATCCCCCGCGATCACGGGGTCTTGCGCATCAAGCGCCGCGAGAATGCCGGAGAACTGCGCTGCCGCCGCCCCTTCCGCCAGCCTGAAAAATGCCCAGGCCCCCTCGCGATGGCGATCCACCAGCCCCGCTTCCACCAGCAATTTGAGGTGGCGCGATACACGCGGCTGCGACTGCGCGAGAATGGCCATCACCTCCGTGACGGTGAGTTCACCTTGCCGCAACAGCGCGAGAATGCGCAGCCGCGTCGGCTCGCCCGCCGCTTCAAGCGCGGCAACCATGGCCCCGAAGGGAAGGGACGGAGGTGGAAGCGTGGTGGACATGCGCACCCTTTGAAAAACGATATAAAGATATGTTTATATCGTTTTCAATGAAAGCGCAAGGGGGTGATCCGCCATGCACCTCCGGATATTTTTGCATCTGTCGTCATGGCGTCATGCAAATGCGCTGTGAAAGAACGCCATGAATAAATCTGGCGCTCTCCAATTCCACCTCGAAGGGAAACCCATGATACTCTCATTGAGAATTTTCGGATATCTGACGGCTCTGACAGGCGTCTGGGCCATCCAATCTCCAGCTCTTGCGCAATTCAAAACCCTGGACGGCAAGCCCCCGCTCGTAATAGGCCATCGCGGTGCCAGCGGCCTGTTGCCGGAGCACACGCTTGAATCCTATAAACTCGCCATCGAACATGGCGTGGATTTCATTGAACCCGACCTTGTCATCACCAAAGACGGGGTTTTGATCGCCCGCCATGAGCCGATGCTGGGGGGAACGACCGATGTTGCCACACGGCCTGAATTTGCGTCCCGGAAGACCAAACGGTCGGTTGATGGCGTCGAGACGGAAGACTGGTTCGCGAGTGATTTCACGCTCGCTGAAATCAGGCAGCTCCGCGCCAAACAGCAATTTGCCGAACGCGACCAATCCCATAACGGGAAATTTCTGATCCCCACGCTTGATGAGGTTATCACGCTTGCAAAAACTGAATCCACCGCACGCAACCGTGTGATCGGGATTTACCCGGAAACCAAGCACCCGACCTACCACGCTGCGCTGGGTTTGCCGCTTGAGGACAAGCTCCTTGATGCGCTGAAAAAAGCGGGTTGGACCGAAAAATCATCGCCCGTCATCATCCAGAGCTTCGAGGTTGCAAACCTCAAAGCGATGCGCCCGAAAACCAATGTGCGTCTCGTTCAGCTGATTGATGCCGATGGTGTCGATAAAGATGGAAACATCACCCTGGCCGCCCCTTCCGACAAACCCTTCGATTTCGTTGGCGCGAGCGACAAGCGCACCTATGCCGACCTGCTCACGCCTGCCGGACTGGCGGAAATCAAAACCTATGCCGATGGCGTTGGCCCCTGGAAACCCTATCTTCTGCCCGGCAAACAGACAATCGGCGCCGATGGCAAACCGGTTGACCTGAATGGGGATGGCAAGATCGACGAGCAGGATCGCATTTTACTTGCGCCAACCGCTGTTATCGACAATGCGCATAAGGCCGGGCTTTTCGTGCATACATGGACATTCCGCAACGAACCGCGCCGCCTTGCTTCCAATTACAAAGGTGAGCCGATGGCGGAATACAAGATGTTCTACGCGCTCGGGATTGATGGCCTCTTCAGTGATTTTCCCGAAACAGCCGTCAGGGCCAGAGCCGCAACCGGGGGCTAAACCCAACAAAAGCCATGGCTTTTGTGAGTGCCTCACCCGCCATTGCGAGGAGCCTCGCAGAGGTGACGCTGCAATCCAGAAAAACGAAAAAATCTGGATTGCTTCGTCGCGTTGCTCCTCGCAAATTTTTAATTAAAATTACTATTCAATAATCACAGAAAAACTCATTGTATAACATCCAGACCCACCGCCAGAATAGCCGCATTTTCTAACAGAGAAGTTGTCGGAAACTGCTTTTTTGTTTGGCTTATAGTTTATTTTAAGAGTTTTACTGTCATAATTTATTTTTAATTTACCATTTGTAGGAATTTTCGTCACTTTTTGAGATTCTGTAAAAGTTTCCGGCAAATTAGTGAACGTACCATCACACCCTTCTTTTGGTGATGTCAGCGTGTAAATTGCATCTATGTTGCGCGATAAAGAAGGTGTATTGTGTGATACAATTTTACAGGATTCTAAATTTTGCGCGCTAACATTCAAACAAGAAACAAAAAATACGGCTAGGAAACCATAAAATCTCATTAAAACCTCCATCGTTTACAAAAATAATGCTGCATAGAAAATAATGCGCGGTCAATATATAAAAACCCTACCGCCCGAACTTCCGATATTTGATCCGCTTCGGTTCCACCGAATCTGCACCCAAACGCCGCTTCTTGTCCTCGATATAATCCGAGAACGAGCCCTCGAACCATTCGACATGGCTGTCGCCCTCAAAGGCGAGGATATGCGTGGCGATGCGGTCCAAGAACCAGCGATCATGGCTGATGATGACGGCGCAGCCCGCGTAATCCTCCAAAGCCTCTTCGAGCGCGCGCAGGGTGTCAACGTCGAGATCATTCGTCGGTTCGTCGAGCAGCAGCACATTCGCGCCGGATTTGAGCATTTTTGCGAGGTGAACGCGGTTGCGCTCACCGCCCGAGAGCATGCCGACCTTTTTTTCCTGATCGCCACCCTTGAAGTTGAACGCACCGCAATAGGCGCGGGAATGCATCTCGCGCTTGCCGAGGTAAATTACCTCCGCCCCGCCGGAGATTTCCTCCCAGACGGTTTTTTTATCATCGAGCGCGTCACGGCTTTGATCGACATAGCCTAGCTTGACCGAAGGCCCCACCGCGATGCTGCCTGCATCAGGCGTTTCCGTGCCGGTGATCATGCGAAAGAGGGTGGTTTTACCCGCGCCGTTCGGACCGATGACGCCGATAATGCCGCCCGGCGGGAGCTTGAAGGTGAGATCCTCGATCAGCAATTTGTCCTGAAAGCCTTTCGAGAGATTGGCAAAATCGATCACATTCGCGCCAAGCCGTTCAGCGATGGGGATGACGATCTGCGCGGTGTCCGGCGCTTTCTCGCTCGCCTTCTGCACAAGCTCTTCGTAGCGGGTGATGCGCGCCTTGTTTTTCGCCTGCCGCGCCTTGGGGGAGGAGGCGACCCATTCCTGCTCGCGGTTCATGGTGCGCTGCCGGGCGGCATCCTCGCGGCCTTCCTGTTGCAAACGCTTCTGTTTCTGCGCGAGCCAGCTTGAATAATTCCCCTCATAGGGAATGCCCTTGCCGCGATCGAGTTCGAGAATCCAGCCCGTGACATTGTCGAGGAAGTAGCGGTCATGCGTCACGATGAGGATCGCGCCGGGATATTCGCGCAGGTGATTTTCGAGCCAGTTGACCGTTTCCGCGTCCAAATGGTTCGTCGGCTCATCAAGAAGAAGCAGTTCGGGCGCTTCGAGCAGCAATTTGCACAGCGCGACGCGGCGCTTCTCACCGCCCGAGAGCTTGTCAACCGCCCAGTCATCCGGCGGGCAGCGCAAAGCATCCATCGCCTGATCGACTTTGGAATCAAGATCCCAGAGGTTTTGCGCGTCGATCATGTCCTGAAGCTTCGCGCCTTCCTCGGCGGTTTCGTCCGAGTAATTCATCATGAGTTCGTTGTAGCGGTCGAGGATGGCGCGTTTAGCGGCAACGCCTTCCATCACGTTTTCGCGCACGGTTTTCGCCAGGTTAAGCTGCGGCTCCTGCGGCAGATAGCCGACGCGCGCGCCCTCCGCCACGAAGCCATCGCCGTTCCATTCCTTGTCGAGCCCGGCCATGATGCGCAGAAGCGTCGATTTACCCGAGCCATTCACCCCCAGAACGCCGATTTTCGCATCCGGGTAAAAGGAGAGGTGGATATTATCCAGCACCTTTTTGCCGCCGGGATAAACCTTGGTCAAACCCTGCATATGGTAGATGAACTGGCGCGCCATGAAAGCCTCACACGAAAAAGGGATGTGCCGCTTCATAAGCATGCATAGCGCGAAGAGCAACGCCTTCCGCAACACACCCGAAAGGCTTTGGCGCTATGATGGCGTGAACAAACCACGGATCAGGTGCCATGTCGGGTTTTATCATGCCCATCGAAACGATGATGCAGGAGATGCGGGCGCAAAACCTCGCAACCCTCATGGCGGCGATTGGCCCGGTTGCAGCGCCCGCCGCCTCGGGGGCCGAGGGGCGCGAGACAGGCAATGCGCAGGCGCTGGCGGCTTTGGCAGGCGCTGCGCAGAACGAGGCTTTAGCGGCGCAGGTGCTGGTGCCGCCGCGCAATGGCCGCCTTATCTTGGCCGTCGCGGGCCGGAGGCTTGAGATCGCCTTGCCGCCGGAGCTTGCCGCCCGCGCAGCGGATGAGCCTCAACTTTTCATCAAGGGCGCGAAGGTGCTTTTGCTGCCACAAAAGCCCGAGCCGGGCATTGCTGGCCAAAGCTTTCGGCTTGTTATGCCGGAGGCAAAACCGGCAGAGCCAGCCCCCGCGACCTTTCGCAATCTCACGCCAGGTGTTCCGCAAGGCACAAGCCTTGATGCCGCGCCGCCGCTGGCGCAGCATTTCCCGGCAGGTTCGGTCGGCGCGGCGATTGAAAAGCTCACCGGCCTCACCTTTCCCGTGGCAGAAGCAGGTGCCACGCCGAAGCCTGCGCTGGCAAGCGCTGAGCCTCACGCCGCATCCCCCGGAGCCTTGCCCCCGGCACAACGGCTCGCCCCCGGCAGCGCCCCCCTGCCGCCGGAGCTTGCGCAGGTGGCTTTGAAAGCCGCGATGCGCAACCTGCCTTTGGCCCCCGCCCTCACGCAGCTTTTTGCCGCCCCCGCCGCAAGCCTTCCGCCCGATGCCGCCCTGTTGCTCAACGCGCTCAAAGCCTTGCGGCTTGATGGCCGAAGAGCGCCCGATGCTGATGGAATTGGCAAAGCCGTTGCGCAATCGGGCCTGTTTCTTGAAGCAAACCTCGCCAGACTGGCAAAGGAAGGCGCTGCACCCCCGCCGCGCGATATGAAAACCCTGCTCGAAGGCACGGGGCCGGAGGCGGCACAAAAATCAGCCGCCGCACATGCAGGCACGCCGGAGCACGCCGCGCCAAAAGCGGGTGCGGCCCCGGCCAATGCCCCGGCAGAGCCTGCACCACAAGGCCTTGCCCGGCTGGTTGAGGGCGCGGTGGAGCGCCTCAAGCTGATGCAGCTTGCCTCCGTGCCGGATAACCCGCAGGTGGTGATCACGGATGATCGCAGCCAGCCAATGCGCCTCACGCTCGCTTTGCCTATCGCTGTTCAGGGCATGGAAAGGCCTGAAACCGCGATGATCGGCGTGATGATCGAGCATCACCCGGCGGAAGACACCGCCCCGCCGCCGGAGGAGCGGCAAGGCGATGGCAGCGCTGAAGCCGGTTTCCCGTGGATGGTGCGGCTCGCGCTCGACCTTGAAGAGACCGGGCCAATTCAGGCGGATATCGCGCTGAGGGGGCAAAGCATCGGCATCACCCTCTGGGCGGAACGCGCGAGCACGGCGAAAGCCGCGCAGGGCGATCTCGCAACATTGCACAAGGCCCTCACCGAGGCGGCGTTCGATGTCATGCGGCTGGAGGTGAAGCCCGGCAGGCCCATGGGTAAAGCGCTGCGCCTCGCCCCGGTGGTGGATCAACGCACATGAGCGAGGCCCCCTCCCCCCGCCGCGCCGTGGCGTTGCGCTATGATTTTGGCGAAGGCGCGCCGCGTGTCATCGCCAAGGGCGAGGGGCATATCGCCGAAACCATCATCAAAACCGCGCAGGAGCATGATATCGCGGTGGAGGAAAACCCGGTTCTGGTGGAAGCCCTGGCGAAAATCGAGCTTGAAAGCGAAATCCCGCTCCCGCTCTACAAGGCCGTGGCGGAGGTCATCGGCTTCGTTCTCAATACCGGAAAACTCAAAGCATTTTCAAGCGAAGTGGGCACCGGTTCGCGTGAAGAAAATGCGAGAAAACAAAAAGCTTGATTGTTTTTGGTGAATATAAATTCATCAAAAACAATCAAGCGCCCGGATCACCGGTAAACCCGGCCGCCGCGATGCCCGCCAGCGCTGCGGCTTCATCATTATCCGATGTGTCGCCGGAAATCCCGATCGCGCCGATCACATCATCCCCCGCCTTGATGAGAACGCCGCCCGGCGCGGGCACGAGAGCGCCCCCGGCGACATGCATGGCGGAGGCGATGAAGCTTGGCCGTTCCGCCGCCATGTTCACGTAAGCGCGCGTGCCGAACCCCATGGCAAGCGCGCCATAGGCCTTGCCATGCGCGATGCCCTCGCGCCGCAGCGACACGCCATCTTCGGCCAGAACCAGCTTGCGCTCCCCCCGCGCATCGAGCAGCACGATGGCGAGCGGCTTGAGATTTGCCGCACGCGCATGGGCAAGCGCGACATCGAGAATGATACGGGCCTTGGCAAGGGTAAGGTCAGACATGGGAGGTTCCTGTTGAAAAGAATTGCACGAAAAACATCTCCCTCACCGGAAGGCGACATCCACCACTTCATAGGTTTTGCCGCCACCGGGGGTGTTGACCTCCACGGCATCGCCCACCGTTTTGCCGATCAGGGCGCGCGCGATGGGCGATGAGATGGAGACGCGGCCCGCGCGCACATCCGCCTCCACATCCCCCACGATCTGGTAGATTTTCTTCTCCTCGGTATCATCATCGAGCAGGGTGACGGTGGCGCCGAATTTGATGGTCTTGCCGGTGAGCTTTGAAATCTCGATGATTTCCGCGCGCGAGATCAGGCCCTCAAGCTCGGCGATGCGCCCTTCGTTATGCGATTGCGCTTCTTTCGCGGAGGAATATTCGGCGTTTTCCGAAAGATCGCCATGGGCGCGCGCTTCCTGAATCGCCAGAATGATGCGCGGGCGCTCCACCGTCTGGCGATGCTTCAATTCGTCTTCGAGGCCTTTGAAACCATTGGCTGTCATGGGGATGCGTTCCATCGGGATCGTCCTTGGAATGGGTGTTTTTGAAAAACAGACATGCTCTCACCTGAAAAGGTGAGAGACATCATCATGTAAAATAATCCTGCAAGGCCTTCACTTCGAGATCCCCGGCAAGATAGGCCTTGATTCCCTCGCTGGCAGCGATTGCACCTGCCAAGGTGGTATAATATGGCACCTTATGCAAGAGGGCGGCGCGCCGAAGCGAACGACTATCCGCCAGGGCCTGCGCCCCCTCGGTGGTGTTGAACACCAGTTGGATGCCGCCATTCTTGATGGCATCGACAATATGCGGCCGGCCTTCGAGCACCTTGTTGATGCGCGCGCAGGCCATGCCATGCTCGGCAAGAAAGCGCTGCGTGCCGCTGGTGGCGACAATGGTGAAACCAAGCCCCTGAAGCAGCCTGATGGTGGGCAGGATACGCGCCTTGTCCGCATCGCGCATCGAAACGAATACCGTGCCGGATTTTGGCACCTTGGTGCCCCCGCCAAGCTGGCTTTTGGCAAAGGCAACGCCAAAGCTTTTATCAAGCCCGATCACCTCGCCGGTCGAGCGCATTTCCGGGCCGAGAACCGTATCAACGCCGGGGAAACGCGCGAAGGGGAACACCGCCTCCTTCACCCCGACATGGTTGAGCGTTTTCGGCTTCAAGCCGAAGCTCGCGAGGCTCTCCCCCGCCATGATGCGCGCAGCGATTTTCGCGATCGGCTCGCCAATCACCTTCGCCACAAACGGCACGGTGCGCGAGGCGCGCGGGTTGACTTCGAGAACGTAGATCACGCCCTCCTGAACCGCGTATTGAACATTCATCAAGCCGCCGACACCAAGCGCCAGGGCCATGGCTTTCGATTGCCGCTCCAGCTCTATGATCATCTCCGGGGAGAGCGAGCGCGCGGGCAGCGAGCAGGCGGAATCGCCCGAATGAATGCCCGCTTCCTCGATATGCTCCATGATGCCGCAGACATAGACATCCCTGCCATCGCAGAGGCAATCGACATCCACCTCGATGGCATCCGAGAGGTAGCGGTCAAACAAAAGCGGGTTTTTACCCAGAACCGTGTTGATCTGCCCGGTTTTGTCGTTGGGGTAGCGCGCCTTCACATCCGAGGGGATGAGCGAGGGCAGCGTTCCCAAAAGGTAATCGTCAAACGCCTCCTTGTCGCGGATGATCGCCATCGCCCGCCCGCCCAGCACGTAGGATGGGCGGACGACGAAGGGAAAATCAAGATCACCCGCCACCAGCCGCGCCTGCTCGACCGAATAGGCGATGCCGTTTTTCGGCTGTTTCAACTGCAATTTATCGAGCAGGCGCTTGAAGCGATCCCGGTCTTCCGCAAGGTCGATGGCATCGGGCGAGGTGCCGAGAATGGGAACCTGCGCCGCCTCCAGAGCGGCCGCGAGCTTCAGGGGCGTCTGCCCGCCGAACTGCACAATCGCGCCGTGCAAGGTGCCGTTCTCGCGCTCCTTGTCCATGATTTCGAGCACGTCTTCCGCCGTCAGAGGCTCGAAATAAAGCCGGTTCGCGGTGTCATAATCGGTTGAAACCGTCTCCGGGTTGCAATTGATCATGATGGTTTCATAGCCCTGATCCTTCAATGCGAAGGCGGCATGGCAGCAGCAATAATCAAACTCGATCCCCTGCCCGATGCGGTTCGGCCCACCCCCGAGGATGATCACCTTTCCGGCATCCGTCGGGCGCGCCTCATCCGCCATAACCCCGGCGAAAGGCGGAGCATAGGTCGAATACATATAGGCGGTGGGGGAGGCGAATTCCGCCGCCGAAGTGTCGATGCGTTTATAAACAGGGCGCACACCCAAGGCATGGCGCTTGTCGCGCACCGCTTCGCTGGCCTGCCCGGTGAGGTTCGCGAGGCGGGCATCCGAAAACCCCATCGCCTTGATGGCGCGCAGATTATCGGCATCGGAGGGCAAACCATGCGCCTTGATGCGCGCTTCCATGGTGATGATGCCGCGCAACTGGGCGAGAAACCACGGGTCGATCTTGCAGATGGCGTGGATATCCGCATCCGAAAAGCCGAGCCGCATCGCCTGCCCCACTTTGAGCAAGCGGTCTGCCATCGGCACGCCGATCGCAGCGCGAATGGCGTTTTTATCATCGCCCTTGCCAAGACCCTCGATCTCGACCTCATCGAGCCCGTCAAGCCCGGTCTCAAGGCTGCGCAAAGCCTTTTGCAGGCTTTCCTGAAAGCTGCGGCCAATCGCCATGCTCTCGCCCACGGATTTCATCGCCGTGGTGAGAACGCCGAAATTCGGGTCGGAGGAGGGGAATTTCTCAAACGCGAAGCGCGGCACCTTGGTGACGACATAATCAATCGACGGTTCGAACGAGGCCGGCGTCGCCCCGCCCGTGATGTCGTTGTCGATCTCATCCAAAGTATACCCCACCGCGAGCTTGGCCGCGACCTTGGCGATGGGGAAGCCCGTGGCCTTGGAGGCCAGCGCGGAAGAGCGCGAGACGCGCGGGTTCATCTCGATCACGATCATGCGGCCGTTTTCGGGGTTGACCGCGAATTGAACATTCGAGCCGCCGGTTTCAACGCCGATCTCGCGCAGAACCGCGAGCGAAGCGTCGCGCATGATCTGGTATTCCTTGTCCGTCAGCGTCAAGGCGGGGGCGACGGTGATGCTGTCCCCCGTATGAACGCCCATCGGGTCGATGTTTTCAATCGAGCAGACGATAATGCAATTGTCGTTTTTATCGCGCACCACCTCCATCTCGAATTCCTTCCAGCCGAGCACGCTCTCCTCGATCAGAACCTCATTGGTGGGGGAAGCATCGATGCCACGCTCGACGATTTCGATGAATTCGGCCTTATTGTAAGCAATGCCGCCGCCCGTGCCGCCCATCGTAAAGGAGGGGCGGATGATGGCGGGAAGCCCGATATCCTCAAGCGCCTCCAAGGCCGCGCCAAGCGTCTTGATATGATGCGAGCGGGGGGTATCGAGCCCGATCCTCGTCATCGCCTCGCGGAACAATTCGCGGTCTTCGGCCTTGTCGATGGCTTCCGCGCTCGCGCCGATCATCTCGATGTTATAGCGCTCCAGCGTGCCAAGCTTTTTGAGCGAGAGCGCGCAATTCAGCGCCGTTTGCCCGCCCATGGTGGGCAGAAGCGCGAAAACCCGGTCCGGCGGGCAATTCGCGCGTTCTTTCGCGATGATTTTCTCAACGATCTCGGGGGTGATCGGCTCGACATAGGTGGCATCCGCGAGATCAGGGTCGGTCATGATCGTGGCGGGGTTGGAATTGACAAGAACGATGCGGTAGCCCTCGGCCTTGAGCGCTTTCACCGCCTGCGTGCCCGAATAATCAAACTCGCAGGCCTGCCCGATGACGATCGGCCCGGCGCCGATGATGAGAATGGTGTGAATATCCTGGCGTTTAGGCATGATTCCAGCCGTTTTTGCGCAACCAAACCCGCCAGCGGCGCAGGGCAGGCGCTGGGGCGATTACTATGAAAGGGGCGTGCTAAGTGCTTCCTATAGACGGGCAAGGCCTGCGGGCAAAGCAAAAAGATCACTTTTCCGAAAGGCAATCGCGCCATGCCTGCTTGAAATGCGCCTCTTCGATGGTGATGTTAAAGGGTAATTTGGCAAAACCTGAAAGGACAAGGCGATGGGATGGACATTTCTGGCGCTCGTCGTGCTGGCAATCGGCTGGGGCATCCTCAGCTATAACGGCCTTGTGGCGCTCAACCAGCGCACCGGCCAGGCCTTTGCCGATATCGATGTGCAGTTGAAGCAGCGGCACGACCTCATCCCCAACCTCGTTGAAACGGTGAAGGGTTATGCCGCGCACGAAAAAGAAACCTTTGACGCTGTCGTCAAGGCCCGCAACGCCGCCCTCACCGCCACGGGCCCCGCCGCGCAGGGCGCCGCAGAGCAACAATTGAGCGGCGCTCTGGGGCGGCTTCTGGCGCTTTCGGAAGCCTACCCGGACCTCAAGGCCAATACGAATTTCCTGCAATTGCAGGATCAGCTTGCCAATATCGAGGACAAGCTCGCCGCCGCGCGCCGCTTTTTCAACAATGCGGTGGGGGAATACAACGCCGCGATCGAGGCCTTTCCGGCGGTGTTTTTCGCCAGCAAATTCGGCTTTGCCGCCAAAACCTTCTTCGATGTGGGCGAAGAGGCGCGCAAGACGCTCGATGCCGCCCCGAACGTCACATTCTAGGTAAAAAGCGTGATCGGGCAGGCCTTCGGGCTTTACACCCATATCCGCAACAATCGCTGGCGTTCCGGCCTTCTCCTCGCCGGGCTTTTCGTGCTGGTGGCGATGGTGAGCTTCGCCATCACGCTCATTCTGGAAGCGGAGATGCGCCCCGCGCCCTTGAGCGAGTTGATGCGGCGCAGCCTCTCGCTCGTCTGGCTTTACCTGCCCGTCGCGCTTGGCCTCACCGCGCTTTGGGTGATGATCGGCTTTGGCATCAATACCACGCTCATCGGCTGGGCGACCGGCGCGGGCGGCGTGACGCGCGAGGACAACCCCCGCCTCTACCGGCTGATGGAGACCCTCTGCATTTCGCGCGGCATGCGCGTTCCGCGCCTTGCGATCATCGAAACCGACGCGCTCAACGCCTTCGCCTCGGGCGTCAATGAGCGGCAATACACCATCACCGTCACGCGCGGCCTCATCGAAGCGCTCGATGATGCCGAGCTTGAGGCCGTGCTGGCGCATGAACTCACCCATATCCGCAATGGCGATGTGCGCTTGATGGTAGTGGCGGTGCTGATCGCCGGGGTTGTGTCCTTTTTCGGGGAAATGCTGGTGCGCGGACCCGGCATCCGCTTCTCCGGCGGGGATGATGAGCGGCGCGGCTCCGGGCGCGGCCCGGCGATCCTCATCGGCATCGGCATTCTTATACTGGCGTGGTTTTTCTCGGTCGTGATCCGCTTCGCACTCTCGCGCAGCCGCGAATATCTCGCCGATGCCGGGGCGGTTGAGCTGACGAAAAACCCGGATGCGATGATTTCCGCTTTGCTGAAAATCTCCGGCCGGGCCGATATTCCCGGCGTTCCCTCCGGCGTCATGGATATGTGCATCGAAAACGACCCCGGCGATATTGCCGATATTTTCTCGACCCATCCCTCGATTTCAAAACGCATCAACGCGCTGCAATCCTATGCCGGGGGCGTGATGCCGCCCCGCCCGCCCTGCATGCGCGAGCGTGAGGCCCTCCCGCAGATCGTTGAAAGGCGTGGCCCCTGGGGGCCGCAGCATAAAACATGACCCGAAGCCCCCTCCCCGCTGAACCCGGCTTTATCGCCGCCTTCAAACATATCCTGCAGCAATTCGCGGCGTTTTTCGGCGTCGGGCTGGTGGCGGCGCTCATCCATTACGCCCTGCTCTATGCCCTTGTCGAAATCTGGTTTTACGACCCCGTTTCCGCGAGCCTTGCGGGCTATGTCGCGGGCGGGCTTGTCTCTTACGCGCTCAACCGCGCCTTTACCTATGAGGCGCAGCGCGGCATCTGGCAGGCGGGCTGGCGCTTCGGTGTGGTGGCGGCCATCGGTTTCGGCCTCACATGGCTGCTGATGGGCTGGTTTTTCACGCGGCTCGGCTGGCATTACATGCTCGCGCAGGCCCTGACCACCGGCATCGTGCTGGTCTGGAGCTTCCTTGCGCATAAATTCTGGAGTTTCGGCGAGGGCTTCGCGCAGAAATCAGGGTAAAACACCATCCTTCAGAACGGACAGAACGATCTCATGCAAAGCCGGGGTGGCGGAGGCGACAATCTGCCCGCCATCCGTCGCGCTCGCGCCCGCCCAGGTGGTGACAACCCCGCCCGCCCCCTCGATGATGGGGATGAGCGCGACGATATCATAAGGCTTCAGCCCGGTTTCGATGACGATATCCACCTGCCCCGCCGCCAGCATGGCATAGGCATAGCAATCCGCGCCATAGCGCGTGAGCTTCACCTGGCGCTCGACCGCGTCATAGGCCACGCGCTCCGCCCCCTTGAAGAGGCGCGGGTCGGTCGTCATGAGATGCGCCCCGGCAAGGCGCGTGCAATCGCGCGTGACGAGCGGGCGGGCGCCGCGCGGGCCCTTCACCTCGGCTTTTGCGCCATTGCCGGAGAAAACCTCGCCGATATAAGGCTGGTTCATCACGCCCAGAACCGCCTGCCCGCCCTTCATGAGGCCGATCAGGGTGCCCCAGACGGGCAGGCCGCAAATGAAGGCCCGCGTGCCATCAATCGGGTCAATCACCCAGACATGCTCGGCATCGAGCTTTTCATCGGCGAATTCCTCCCCGAGAATGCCGTGATCGGGGAAGGCCTCGCGGATGAGGCGGCGAATCACCGTTTCGGCGGCCCTGTCCGCCTCCGTCACGGGGTCGAAAGGGGCGGTGCCCCCTTCTGCGCCATGGCGCAGCTGCCCGCCCTTGTCCTGCACGCTGAGCTGCGTGCGGAAAAACGGCAAAATCGCCTCACCGGAGCGTATGGCGAGGTTTTCCATGAAGGCGGCAAGGTCAACAGGGCGCATGAAACCTCGTCAAAAGGCAAATCCCGATAGCAGGATGCAGGAGAAAGAGAAGCCTCGACCCTGCCAGAACCTGCCCGGCGCCTCAAGCGGCATGTGATACCAAAGGCCATTGGTATGAAACGACATGCGCCGCAAAACGCGATGCGCGGCGAAAAGCTGCACGCAAGGAACTGATCAGGATTCTGATTAAACCGGGTTTTTCATAAAAACCCGCAAAATGGATGCGGCCAGAAAGCCGCCACGGAAACCGGAGGGCACACAAAAACAAGCACGGATGCATTTTTTGTAAATAGCGCTTGATTTTTTGTGCGGTGCAATATAGCTTACACAAGTCACGACGGCTTCGGTCTCGTGACTTGCCCTCCTTGGGCGTTTCCTCCCTGACTTCAAGACCGCTCAGGCGGTCTTTTTTTTGCCGCGACACCGGAATGAACCCGGTGCAGGGCAATTTGGCAGCTGTACAACACAATGATCATGTTTTGCACAACGCGACCCTATTCAGCAGCCTTCTGATAAAAATGCAAGTCCGAATTGCGCTGAGCGAATGGCTCAACGGCAAAAACACGCAAAAAAATTGCTTCCAGCGCTTCGGCACAGGCAAAAAAACCGGCATGCGGCGTCAAAAGCCGCTCATCCATGTAAAGCGCACGGTTGATTTCGATCTGAACCGCGTGCCAGCGCGCCTGCGGATGGCCATAATATTCGGTGATATAGCCCCCGGCATAGGGCTGGTTTTTCGCAACACTCAAGCCCTGCGCCCGCGCCGCATCCTCGATTTCGGCCATCAGCTCCGGCGCGCAGCTCCTGCCGAACCGATCCCCCAGCACAAGGTCGGGCTGGCGCAGGCTGCCCCGTCCGGTTTGCGAGGGCATGGAATGGCAATCGATGAGAACAACCTGCCCGAAGGCGGCGTGCAGCCCCGCGAGTTCCTGATAAAGCCGCCGGTGATAGGGCAGGTAATGCTGCTCGATGCGCAAGAGCACCTCATCAAGCCCGAGCTTGCCAGCGTAAATCTCGACCTGATCGCCGATCACGCGCGGCACGGTGCCAAGCCCGCCTGCAACGCGCAGGGAGCGGCTGTTGGCCTCGGGCGGCAAAACCCCGTCAATGAGGCGCGGGTCAAGCTCGAAGGGTTCGCGGTTCAGATCAATGTAGGAGCGCGGCAGATGCGCCGCCATGAGCCTGGCGCCATGGCGCGGAGCCGAGGCAATGAGCCTCTCCACATAAAGATCAGAGGCCCGGCGCAGCTGCGCAAGGCTCAACTGGCTGCGCTCCAGAAACGGGGCGGGAAACATTTCGCCCGAATGCGGGGAATTGACAAGAAACGGCACGGGCTCGCTCTGGGGCGGGGTGAGCGTGAACAACGCGGTTTGAGCCGCCTGCCCCGTTTCATTCTGCCTCTCATACTCGATCACGCGCGCCCCCGTTTTATGCAGGATGGCGCGCCTTCCTTGCGAGGTAAAGCATAAAAGCGGCAAACCGGGCTTTCATTCACCTCCTGTTTACCATAATTACATAACTCTCTTTCATGCTCGGCGATGAAGCCTGATGAGACAAAGATGACAAAAATTCTTTTGGCCGAAGATGATAATGACATGCGCCGCTTTCTCGTGCGCGCCTTGCAGAATGCGGGTTATGACGTCGCCTCGTTCGATAACGGGCGCTCGGCCTATCATCGCCTGCGTGAGGAGCCGTTTGAGCTGCTCCTGACCGATATCGTCATGCCGGAAATGGACGGGATTGAACTCGCCCGCCGCGCCACCGAGCTTGATCCGGATATCAAGGTGATGTTCATCACCGGTTTTGCGGCGGTTGCGCTCAACCCGGAATCAAACGCACCGAAAGACGCCCGCGTGCTCTCGAAGCCGTTCCACCTCAAGGATCTCGTGAATGAGGTGAAGCGGATGCTGGCGGCGTGAGCGACGGGGGTTTTCAGGCGCTTTTCCGTATCAAGGTCTTTTCCGTATTAGGGCCTTGCCCTTTCGCCTGAGGCTGATTATAGGAACCACTCTGTTTTGGGGGAAGCCTCAACCGGGCGCGTAGCTCAGCGGGAGAGCACTACATTGACACTGTAGGGGTCACTGGTTCAATCCCAGTCGTGCCCACCATTTTTCGGCAGGCAATTCTTTTGCCATTCTGGTTGTGAACGGGGTAAACCCGGTTGGAGACGATGATGAAGATCAGGAACTCGCTGAAGGCCCTCATGAAGCGCCACCGGGATAACCAGATGGTGCGCCGCCGTGGCCGCGTTTACATCATCAACAAGACACAGAAGCGCTACAAAGCCCGCCAGGGTTGATCTTCTCGAACAATATTGCCTGTTCATGCGGGCAAAGGCACCATTCCGGTGCCTTTTTTCGTTTCTGCGCCTGATACCAAAGGGCACAAGAAAATGACTCTTTGGTATTTGTCACGAAAATATCTTGTCCCTTGAGCGTTTCCGGCAAAGATTGAATCACCTGAAACACTCTATCTCTTTGTTTTGACGCAATTCCGGACGCGAAACCGGTTCCCACCCCCGCCTTCGCGGGGGCATGCTTTCGCTGGAATTGCTCTTGATAAAAATAAGATATTTTCGTTCCCTTCAATGGCCTTATGCGTCAGCATCCAAGGCCATTGGCATGATATGGCTTTTCAGGCTTGACGCCGGAAGGCCAAACCCTAACCTTATGAATATGGGTGTTCAGCGTTTCATCATTCTTGCCAGCTTTGGCCTCGCCTGCCTTCTGGCGCGGGCGCACCCTTCTTTTGCGCAGGATGGGTTGATCACCGGCCCGGTTCCGCTGCAAGCTACTAGCCCGGACAAGGCGGATGCCGGCGCGCAGGGCAGGGAGAGCGCAGCAAGCCGCCTCGATGCGCTGTTCACACGGCTGAAAGCCGCACAAAGCGCCGAGGCTGCGACCCCGATTGCAGCGCAGATCGAACAGGCCTTCCTCAAATCCGGCAGCGACACGGCTGATCTCCTCATCACCCGCGCCAAAACCGCGACCGAGGCGAAAGCCTATGACACCGCGCTCGACCTGCTGGATTTCATCATCACCCTGAAGCCGGATTGGGCGGAAGCCTATCATCGCCGCGCCATCGTGCATTTTCTGATGAAGGATGAAGACGCCGCGATGCGCGATCTGAGCACCACGCTCAGCCGTGAGCCGCGCCATTTTCAGGCGATCGCCGGGCTGGGCGCGATTTTGCGCGGCATGGGCAATGAAAAGGCCGCCTACAAGGCCTATCGCCGGGCGCTGGATATTCACCCGTTCCTTGAGGATTTGCCGGAAACGGTGGAGAAAATGCGCCCCGATTTTGAAGGCAAGCCGATCTAGAGCAATTCCAGCGAAAGTGGGCACCGGTTTCGCGTCCGGAATTGCGACATAACAAAGAGATAGAGCGTTTCAGGCGATTCAACCTTCGCTGGAATTGCTCTAGAGCGGCCGGTCTGATTGCATCACACCGGCCGCTCTAAGTTTTTGTTTCTTCGCATTTTCGCTGACGCGGTCCTTCGGTTCTTCACGCGAACCGGCATCAACGATGCTTGAAAATGCCCTAATCACCCGCGCCGACAAAGGCGATGCGGATCATGTTGGTTGCGCCCGGCGTTCCGAACGGCACACCCGCGACAAGAATGATGCGCTGGCCGGGGCTGGCGAAATCCTGCTCCCGCGCGATGCGCGCGCCAAGCCTTGCCATGTCATCGACATCCTTCGGGTCTTCCCCCACAACCGCATGCACGCCCCAGACGAGCGCGAGCCGCCGCGCGGTTTGCGCCGAGGTGGTGAGAACGAGGATCGGTGGATAGGGCCGCTCCCGCGCGACCCTCAGGGCCGTCGCACCGGAGGCCGTCCAGACGACGATGGCCTTGAGATCCAGCGTTTCGGCAACGCTGCGCGCGGCAGCAGCAATGGCATCCGCGCCGGTTGCTTCAGGGGGTGAGCGCTGGCCGTTGAGCAGAACCGGATAATTCGCATCGCGCTCGACCGCCGCCGCGATGCGGTTCATGGTTTCCACCGCCTCGACCGGGTATTTCCCCGCCGCGCTTTCCGCCGAAAGCATCACCGCATCCGCGCCCTCGAACACGGCGGTTGCAACATCCGACACTTCCGCGCGGGTGGGTGAGGGGCTGACGATCATCGATTCCAGCATTTGCGTTGCCACCACCACCGGTTTTCCCAGCTTGCGCGCCATGCGGGTGATGCGCTTTTGCAGGCCCGGCACCACTTCGAGCGGCATTTCAACGCCAAGATCGCCGCGCGCCACCATCAAGGCATCCGAGAGCTCCATGATGTCTTCGAGCCGTTCGATCGCCTGCGGCTTTTCGAGCTTGGACATGACGAGCGCCCGCCCGCGCGCGATTTTCTTCACCTCCGCCACATCTTCCGGACGCTGCACGAAGGACAGCGCGATCCAGTCCACCCCGCAATCGAGCGCCGCCTGCAAATCCGCGCGATCCTTGTCCGTCAAAGCCGAGGTCGGCAGCAACGTATCAGGCAGGCTCACGCCCTTCTTGTTCGAGATGGGGCCGGAAAAATCAACACGGATCACGGCTGCGCCCTGACTTACCGCCTCCACCACGAACATCAGCTTGCCATCATCGATCAAAACGCGATGGCCGGGCTTGAGCGCCGCGAGAATCTCCGGGTGCGGCAGGTGAACGCGAGACTGATCCCCCGGCGCGGGGTTGGAATCGAGCGTGAAGCTCTGTCCCTTGTCCAGCATCACCGGCGGGCTCGAAAAACTGCCGATGCGCAATTTCGGGCCCTGCAAATCCGCCAGAATGCCGATGGGGCGGCCCATTTCTGCCTCCAGCGCGCGGATCTGCTGCACCCGCGCTTCCAGCACCGCATGGCTCGAATGGCTCATATTGATGCGGAACACATCCGCCCCCGCCTCGAAGAGCGCGCGCACCACGCTGTCATCCTGCGAGGCGGGGCCAAGCGTGGCGATGAGTTTGGTGCGGCGGTTGCGGCGCATGAGAGGAAGCCTTCCAGGAAGAAGAAATGGATGAATGACCGGGCAGACAGCGAAGTCCGGAGAGAAACAGAATAGACCAAGACTACCGCCGTGTGACAAGCCCGCCTTCGCCCAGCTCCACCGTCCAGTCCGCCTGCTGCCCGGTATCCACCTCGATGAAGCCCGCGCGGTCATAGCCGCGCGCGTAACAATCGAGCGGGCCGCGAATCGCAAATTCCACATCGCGTGTGCAGAGGATATTGGTGCCGCTCCAATCCCCGCCGCGATCATAATCCACCGCGTGGATATAAAAATACCGCGAGCCGAGCCGCCCCTGAACGATGGTTTCGCAGCGGTTCGGCTTGAAATTGAACCAGCCCTCCGTAACCCAGACAGGGCCATCAAGATAGCCGATCGCAACCCCAACCCGGCCCGAGGTCGCGTTGCAGACGCGCAGGTCAGCCCGCGCCTGTTGCGGTGAGCCGATGAGCGCGAGCGCAAGACCAGCCGCAATGAGAGAGGGGCAGAGGCGCAAATCCATACCCGATTTATCGCGCCGGAGGCGAAAAAGGTCAATCCTCGATGAGGATGATGCGCAGGTCATTGGCATTGGTGAAGGTGGGGCCGGGCGTGTGAAGATCACCCAAAGCGCCAAAAAACCCGGTTGAATCATTGTTCTCCAGCATCGCACCGGCATCGAGCCCGAGGGCTGCCGCGCGCCCAAGCGTTGAAGCGTCAAAAAACGCACCCGCCGGGTCGCTCGCCGCGCCAACCCCGCCATCCGTGCCATCGGTATCGCCGGAAAGCCCGGCAATGCCGCAAGCGCCATCAAGCGCGATGGCGAGCGCGAGCGCGTATTCCTGATTGGGGCCGCCGCGCCCGTTGCCTTTCAGCGTTACCGTCAATTCCCCGCCCGAGATCAGCGCGAGGCGCTGGCCCTGCCCGCGCAAGCGCAACGCCGCCCCGGCATGGGTTTTTGCCACATCCCGCGCCTCGCCTTCAAGGCTGGCACCGAGATCCACAACCTGATAGCCTAGGGCCTGCGCCTTCGCGCAAGCAGCGGCAAAGGCATCCGCCGGGCGCGCCACAACCTTTGCGGTGCATTGCGCGAAAATGGCATCCCCCGGCTTGGGGGTTTCCTGCGCCGGGTTGGCAAGAGCAGCGGCGATTGCAGGCGCGGGGGTGATGCCGAAACGGGCGAGAACGCCACGCGCATCATCCAGCGTTGACGGATCGGGAATCGTGGGGCCGGAACCGATGAGCGAAAGATCATCGCCCGGCACATCGGAGAGCGCGAGCGTGGTGAGCGGCCGCCCCGTGATCAGCCCCGCAAGCCGCCCGCCTTTGACGCGGGAAAGGTGCTTGCGGAGGATGTTCATGCCGTCAATCGGCACCCCGGCGCGCAGCAATGTTCTGGTCAAAGCCTGCTTATCCGCCAATGTCAGCCCCGCCGCCGGGGCAACGAGGCAGGCCGAAGCCCCGCCCGAGAGCAGAAACACCACCGGCGTTTCAGGCGGCAAGGCTTTGGCATGGTTGATCAAGGCCTCGGTTGCCGCAAGCCCTGCATCATCCGGCACCGGGTGCCCGGCTTCGAGCGAATGAAGCGCCTTTAAAGGCAGGCCATAGCCATGGCGGGAAATGGCGGCCCCGCTCAGCCTCTCCACCGGAAAGCCATGCTGATCAAGGTAGAACGCCTCTGCCGCTGCCGCCATCGCGCCCGCCGCCTTGCCCGCCGCAAAAATCGCGAGCTGGCCCGAAGCGGGCGGCGCGGGCAGATGCGCAGGCAGGAAGACGGCGGGCGAAACCGCCGCCACCGCCGCTTCAAAGATCAGCCCTGCATCCCGCCGCTGTTTTGTGGAACCTGATGCATCCATAAAACCACCTTGCCTTCACCTCCTGCATCATCGCGTATTGTCAGCCGCGCGGCAATCCGGCATCAGAAGAGCGTGAGGAGAAGCCGATGCGGATTTCAGGCGAAGAGGCGGAAGCCTTCGAGGTGGTGAGCGGGCGGCTTGATGCCGGCCTTCTGATCCTGTGCGACCATGCCGAAGCCACCATGCCGCCGGAATTTGCCGGGCTGGGCCTGCCGCAAAGCGAGCGTGAGCGCCATATCGCCTCGGATATCGGGGCAAAAACCGTCAGCCTCACCCTGGCGAAAGCCTTTGACTGCCCCGCCGTTCTCAGCCGCTTCTCGCGGCTTTTGATCGACCCCAATCGCGGGCTCGATGACCCGACGCTCGTGATGCAGCTAGCCGATGGCGCGATCATCCCCGGCAATCTGCGCATCAGCGAAGCGGGGGTCGCGGCGCGCATCGCGCGGTTCTACCAGCCCTATGATGATGCCATCACCCGCACCATCGCTAGCATGAAACAGGCAGGGCCGAACCCCGTCATCATCGCCATGCACAGCTTCACCCCGCGTATGAAGGGGGTGGAGCGGCCCTGGCATATCACCGTCATCTGGGATGCGGACCCGCGCCTCAACCGCCGCCTGCTCGATGCTCTGGCGCGCGAGCCGGATCTCGTGGTGGGCGAGAACGAGCCCTATCAGGGCGGCTATGAGGGCGACACGATCGAGCGGCACGCCATCAGAGGCGGGCTGGCGCATGCGCTCATCGAAATCCGGCAGGATTTGATCGCAACGGAGGATGCCGCGCAAGCCTGGGGCCTGCGCCTTGCCGGCATTCTGCGCCCGCTTCTTGCCGAACCCGCGCTCCATGACATCCGGCATTTCGGCAAGGCGTGAGAGAAGCAAAAGGCTGGAAACCGCACAAAAACCGGAATAAGGTGACGGATCATGGATGAAAAAACCCTGCAATCCCTCGAAGCCGCCGCCTTCCGCCGCCTCATCGCGCATTTAAGGGCGCATCCGGAGGTGCAGAATATCGACCTCATGAACCTTGCCGGGTTCTGCCGCAATTGCCTCTCCAACTGGCTGGAAGAGGCGGCGCAGCAGGAGGGCGTGCCGCTTGATCGCGCGAGTGCGCGCAGCCATGTTTACGGCATGCCATACGAGGACTGGAAGGCCCTTAACCAGAAAACGGCGGATGACGCGCAAAAAGCGGCTTTTGACCAGCGCATGCAGGATCACGCGCCTTCACAAGATCTTGCAAAAGACCATGCAAAAAATCCTGCAAAAAATCTTGCCCCTTGACCATGCGCACCGGCTTTGCCATCCACACACATCCTTTATCTTCCTTTATCTTCCGGAGTTTGTGATGACTGATGATATCAATGCCTCAACCGCTGGCCAGCTCAAGGCCTTTATCGAGCGTATCGAGCGGCTTGAAGAGGAAAAGCGCACGATTTCCGATGATATCAAGGAGGTTTATTCCGAAGCCAAGGGCAATGGCTTTGATATCAAGATCCTGCGCAAGATCATCTCCTTGCGCAAACAGGATGCGGATGACCGGCGCGAGCAGGAGGCCTTGCTCGAAACCTATCTGCGCGCGCTCGGGATGGAGTGAAGCTGGAGCATTTTCAAGCGAAGTGGATACCGGTTCGCGTGAAGAACCGTAGGTCCGCGAAGCGAAACTGCGAAAAAAGAAGAAGATAGAGCACGAGTTTGATTCCATCAAAAACCAAACGTGCTCTAGACCTTGAATAAACCTACCCGCCCGGTGCCATGAAGCTTGCACCAAGCGGGCGGATGAAGCCTCCATCAAAGCCTGCACGACCATCTCTCGGTGCGGCTTTCGTGAAGCGCATCGCCACAACCGCGCTCCCAAGCGCTTCTGAAACCTCGGGTTCCGCCACCACCACGACATGGTCAGGCCGGATATGCGCCGCCGGGGCCGCAGCAACCAGCACCCGCCTGTCATGCCGCGCGGCGGGGTCGATGGCGGGCTGAACCACCAGCGCCGCCGGGCCTTTGGCCGTTTGCGGCGCGGGGCTGGCAGCCGCTATCTGAATGGCAGGTGCTTCAACGGCAACACCACGCAAGGGCGGCGTTGGCAGGCTGACACGCTGAAGAGGCAATGCCGCCTCATCAGCGGGGCGGGCGGGCGGCACGGGCAGGCCTGCAACACGGAGCGGGGCCTTTTCCTCAAGCCCTGGCAGCGATGCTTCTGCAAGCGAGACCGGTTGCGGCGCAGGCTCTTTCGGGCGGATGGGCGGCAGGGGTTCGGCTGCTGCACCCAATTGCTCGAATGACAAGCCACGCGGGCGGATCGGCGGCACCGGCAGAGCCGCGATTTCAAGCAAGGGCGGCGTGGCCTTCACCTCGACAGGGGCAATATCCGCCGGTTTTGGCGCCAGGGGCGCTGCTTCGCGCAAAACAGGGGTTGCCCGCGCCAGGACATCAGGCACCACATTTGCCACCATCACCTGATCCGGGCCGGAAGCGGGCGGCGCGGCGCTGAACCCTTGCGCGAGGGAGGGTTGCGAAACGCCGCGCCCGCGTGCCAGCCAGCCTGAAGCGGGCGGCGCGTCATCCTCCTCCTCGCCGCCAAACAGCAAGGCCCACAGCGTTTTGCCGCTGCTGGTGGTGACAGTGTTGTAATCGAGCGCCGAACCGCCGCGCGCCTGAACCTCCGCCAGAGCGGCCTGATAATTCGCCAGCGGAATGCCGTCGGCCGGCAGATGCACGGTTTTGCCATCCGGGAACAGGCGCTCGAGCTGGTCACGCGGCATGCGCGGCCAGGAGCGCACCGAGCCGATATCGAGATGCACGAAAGGCGAACCCGCTGTTGGGTAATAGCCAACCCCGCCGCGCTGCAACCGCATGCCGATTTCGCGCGCTTTGGCCATGGAAACGCCGGGAATATGCACATCCATCGCGTTGCCGCGAATATGCTGGCTTTCCTTCGCCACGGCGCGGGAGCGGCGACGCAGCATGGCATTGGTGCCGGGCGAACGATAGGCGGAAACGACCTTGATCGGCTCGCTCGCACCAACCTCCTGATAGACTGCCCAGACGACATCAAAAAGGCCGGGCGCCATGCTCGTCGGCTCATCCACCCGCCAGTCACGCAAAAACCAGTTCAGCTTTTCAAGCGCTGCGGAATCAAACTGGCCATCGCGCTTGTAGGTGATGCGCAGGCTTTCATGCGTATGCGCGTGGAAAAGCTCGAGCGTGCGGGTATCGCCATTGGCAATGGCGGTTTGCGTTGCACGCGTAAAGGGGAGCAGCACGAAAACAGCGGCAAAAAGCGCCGCGCCACGCCGCCGGAGGCCCATTGACCACAAAAAACCAGCCTCCCCGATACGGGGAAGAAAAGGCCTTGAACCACTCAAAACGGCTTGCCCTCCAAAGAGTTCCCTGCTCATTCACACGCAATCATGGCCAAAAAACGCCACCCACGAAGACAACGTGCTCTCATATTCTTCTTTTCGCATGCTTTTTTGCGATAAACCGGCATCCATCCCCGCCTTCGCGGGGACAAGCTTTATCGCAGCATGCTCTAGAGCAATTCCAGCGAAAGTGGGAACCGGTTTCGCGTTAGGAATTGCGTCAAAACGTGAGAGTAGAGCGTTTCAGGTGACTCGGTCTTCACTGGAAACGCCCTAAAGCGCGAGCGCACGCTTCACCCGCGCATCATGGCCATAAAGGTCATCACGGCTGACAAGTGCGCCATCCTCATCCACAAACAGCGTGAAATAGGTGAGGTGAACCGGAATTTTATCGGTCAGTTTGATGGTGCGCTCGCCACGCCCGACCATGGCGCGCAGGGCTTTTTCTGAAAATCCCTGCTTTTTCAGCAAAATCTGCTCGGCGAGTTGAAACGGCCCCTCAACCCGCACGCAGCCATGGCTGAAGGCACGATGGCTGGCGCTGAACAACCCGCGTGAGGGCGTATCATGCAGATAAACCGCATGCCGGTTGGGGAACATGAATTTGATGAAGCCCAGCGCATTGCGCTCCCCCGGCGGCTGGCGCACGGAAACGGCATTGCCGCGCCGCACCACCTCGAAGCCACGCTTGGCCGCGTAATCAGGGTCTTCCGCGAGGCGCGGCAGAAATTCCTTTTTCATGATCGAGGGCGGCACATGCCAGGAGGGGTTGACGATGAGAAAATCCATCGCATCCGAAAAAATCGGCGTCTGCGTCTCCGGCCTGCCGACGATCACGCGGGTTTCGAACACCTTCGCGCCATCATCCATCAGCTTGAGGTCGAAATCCGGCACATTGACGAAAATATGCGTCTGGCCAAGGTCGGGCGGCAGCCAGCGCCAGCGCTCCATATTGGCGATGAGGGTCGCGGTTTTATCCCCCGGAGGCCGGGAGCGCGTGATCTGCGGCTCTGATGCTTTGGCAGGCAGAGCACCCGCCTCAAGCGCGGCACGGGTGCGGGCGGTGATACGGCCATTCGCCTTGATGCCCTGTGCGCGTTGAAAAGCCTTGACCGCCTCCACCAGAGCCAGGTCATACACCTGCCCCCCGGCGGGCGGGAGGTTGAGACGCTGGCGCAGAAGCGGCACGCGCGCATCCTCCATACCGGGATAAAGCGGGGTTTCGCCCATAAAGCCTGCGGGCAAACCGGCAGCCTCCCCCGGCGTGATGGCCGAGGTGATCTCCGGGCTCGCGCTCTCGTGAAGGCGGTTGTTCTGCTCCGCCTGCATCTGGAGCAAAGCAGCCTTCAGTGCCTGATAACCCGCATGCTGCGGCTGATAGGCGTTCAGCCTTGCGGGCAATTCAGCGGCAGAGGCCGGAATGACGCGCTCCAGAACCTCCTCCGGGGAAGGCAATGACAGATGTGGCGTGATGAGGTTTGAAAGGCTCGACGGATCGATCCGCCCGCCGCGCGCATCCTGCGCGTAAAGATAAGCCGCGAAACTCAAAGCCGCATCCAGCGTGGCGCGCTTCTCTTCGGGCACCAACCCGTGCGGCAAAGGCCCAATGGCACTCAAAAGCCGCGCGGCATCGAGCCCGTCCTCATCCGCGCGCGCGAGGGTGAGGCGCAGGGCTTCCGCCTTGGGGGAAAGCGCCCCTGCTCCATCAATCCAGAGGGCCTGCCAGCCCTGCCCGGCATAGGCGGCGGCAAACCCGTCCATCAGCGCCGGCTTCAGGCGGAACCGCGCGCGCAAAGGCTCGAGCGCGGCGCGCAAAACCGCCTCATCCAGCAGAGGCGCGGCAGCACGAGGCGGCCCAAGCACAACAACCACATCGGGGAGCGCGGGCAAAGCAAAGTCTGAAGCCGCGCCCTGCACAACACCGGCTTGCGCGCGCGCGTGTTGCACAAAATCGCGCATCGTCGTTTCGGCGGTGTCGGGCAAAGCCTCCGGCACAGGCACCCGGTCATCCGGCGCAGGCTGCCCGGCCTGCCCGATGCCGATGGCCAGCGACAAACCCAGAAGCACAGCGCCTGCCTTGAGGCAGGAAGCGCCTGATGAAGATGCGGAAAAGAAGCGTAAAATCATCTGTCTCATCACCATGCGGGATCATCAAACATTATCTGAACGCCCCTCCGGCATTCAGACCGTTCCTGTCTTTCTGCGCCCCTGTCAAGGCGCTAGAGCGTTTTCGACAAAGACCGAGTCACCTGAAACGCTCTACTCTCAAGTTTTTACGCAATTCCGGACGCGAAACCGGTTCCCACTTTCGCTGGAATTGCTCTAGAGGCTGTGTCGATGAAGCGGACCCTGGTTCATCGACATATGCTCCAGAAGGGCGGTGCGACCAAAGCACCCCATCCCTTCACCCAAGCCGGGAGAGTGGCATCACCTCAAGCTCGGCCTCATCCGCCTCGATGCCAAGCTCCTTGAGCTTGCGATAGAGCGTCGAGCGGCCGATGCCGAGTTTGCGCGCCACTTTCGACATCTGCCCGCGATAATGCTCGAGCGCGAAACGGATGGCGTCGTTCTCCACCTCGCCAAGCGGGCGCACATCGCCGGAAAGCGTGAGCAAAGCCAGCGCGCTGGGGTCCTTGAAATCAGGCTGCGGCGGGGCCTCAGGGCGCGCGGGCGGCGTCGCCACCATGCCGAGCGGGGGAATGCGCACGTCATAACCCTCAACCACCTGCGCGATTTGCGGGAAATGCTCAACCGTAAGCTCATCGCCTTCGCAGAGGATCACGGCCCGGAACATCGCGTTTTCAAGCTGGCGCACATTGCCCGGCCAGTTGAAGCTGGACAGAAGATGCAGGGCCTCGTTCGAAATCGCGCGGATATGCCGCCCCTCTTCGGCACCGATACGGGCCATGAAGCTGCGGGCCAGCGCGGGAATATCCTCACGCCGGTTGCGCAGGGGCGGAATGGTGATGGGAAACACGTTGAGGCGATAATAAAGATCCTCCCGGAAACGCCCCTGCCGCACTGCCTCGATCAGGTCGCGGTTGGAGGCGGAAACGAGGCGGATATCCACCTTCACGGTGCGCCGCCCGCCCACAGGGTCAACCTCGCCTTCCTGAATGGCGCGCAGCAGCTTCACCTGCGCTTCGAGCGGCAATTCGCTCACCTCATCGAGAAACAGCGTGCCGCCATTGGCTTCGACGAATTTGCCGGCATGTTTTTCGGTCGCGCCCGTAAACGCGCCCTTTTCATGCCCGAAGAGAATGCTTTCAACGAGGTTCGCCGGAATGGCCCCGCAATTCACCGTCACGAAGGCCTTGCCGCGCCGCTCGCTCGCGCCCTGCAAGGCCCGCGCGAACACCTCCTTGCCAACGCCTGATTCGCCCTCCAGCAGAACCGGGATGCCGGATTTCGCCGCCCGCTCGCCAAGCTTGATGGCGCGCATCATGTCTGCGGATTGCGAGGCAAGATCGTTGAAACTCAAGGCCCCCGTGCCGCGCTTGGCGAGCCGCCGCACCTCGCCTTCAAGCGCGTCCACCCGCAGGGCGTTCTTGATCGAAACCTGCAAGCGCTCCGCCCCCACGGGCTTGACGACGAAGTCCACCGCTCCCGCGCGCATCGCGCCGATCACGGCCTCGATCGAGCCATGCGCGGTTTGCACGATGACGGGGGGCGCGTCTTCTATGGATTTAAGCCGTTCCAGCACGGCCATGCCATCGAGATCGGGCATGACGAGATCGAGCACCATCGCGTCGATTTTCGCCTTCGAACGGTCATTCAGGCGGTCGAGCGCTTCCGCGCCCCCCGTCACAGCCTCCGGGGTATAGCCAAAACGACGCACCATTTCGCTCAGAAGGCGGCGTTGAACAGGGTCATCATCAACAAGAAGCAGGGTCGCGCTCATGGAAGCTTTCTGATGCGGCCGGACGCCAAATCACCCGGCACGTGTTTCATTCCGGGGCAGCATCGCCGACTTGCGTAAACAGGCTGTAAATCCTGTTTCATAATCTTCGGGAAAGATATGTTGTATCGCGCGTTGTGGCTTTGCGCTTCTGCATCACAGCGGGTATTGAAACTATGGCGTTGACCGCAATTTCAAGAGAACATTCTTTTTTTTTACAACCCATTCCCATCCCGCCCCAGAGAGATTTTCATGATCAAAGCCCGGAACACCCCCCTTTTCTCCGCCGCTGCCAGCCATGGCGCGGCCAATCTCGGAGATTTGCCGGAATGGCGGCTCGATGATCTTTACCCCGGCATGGACTCGCCCGCCTTCACGCGAGACCTCAGCGCGATGGCGAAGGAGGCGAAAGCCTTCAGCGCGGATTTCAAGGGCAGGCTCGCCGCTTTGGCTTCAGCAACGGATGGCGCAAAGGCGCTTCACGCCGCCATCACCCGCTATGAGGCGCTGGACGAGCGGATGGGGCGCATCATCTCCTATGCCGGGCTGATCTATGCCAGCGACACGACCAACCCCGCTTACGGCAAATTCTACGGCGACACGCAGGAAAAGCTCACCGCCGCTGGCTCTGACCTCCTGTTCTTCACGCTGGAATTGAACCTCATCGATGATGCGCTGATGGCGGGCCTGATGGCTACCCCGCCGCTCGACCATTTCAAGCCCTGGCTCGAAGACCTCAAGCGCGACAAGCCCCACCAGCTCGAAGACCGGATCGAGCAGCTTTTCCATGAAAAATCCATCTCCGGCCATTCGGCCTGGAACAGGCTGTTTGATGAAACCATGGCTGCCTTGCGCTTCAAGCTTGATGGCGAGAGCCTGACGCTCGAACCCACCCTCGCGCGGTTGCAGGATGCCGATGGTGCAAAGCGTAAAAGCGCCGCCCTCGCCATTGCCGAAACGCTGGGCGAGAATATCCGCCTCTTCACCCTCATCACCAACACGCTTGCGAAGGACAAGGAAATCTCGGATCGCTGGCGCGGCTTTCAGGATGTCGCCGATAGCCGCCACCTTAATAACAGGGTGGAGCGCGCGGTGGTGGATGCGATGGTGAGCGCAATCGAGGCCGCGCATCCAAGGCTTTCGCACCGCTATTACGCCCTCAAGGCACGGTGGTTCGGCAAATCCCGGCTCGAATTCTGGGATCGCAACGCCCCGCTTCCCAAGGTTGTCCAGCGCGCCATTCCCTGGGCCGAAGCGCGCGACACCGTGCTCTCTGCCTATGCCGGGTTCGCGCCGGAAATGGCGAATATCGCCAAACGCTTTTTCGATGAGGGCTGGATCGACGCTCCCGCCCGCCCCGGCAAGGCGCCCGGCGCCTTCGCGCACCCCACCGTGCCCTCAGCCCACCCTTACGTGCTGGTGAATTACCTTGGCAAACCGCGCGACGTAATGACGCTGGCACATGAGCTTGGCCACGGCGTTCATCAGGTGCTTGCCGGGCATAATGGCGCGCTGATGGCGCAAACGCCGCTGACCCTGGCGGAAACCGCCAGCGTTTTTGGTGAAATGCTCACCTTCCGCAAGCTTCTGGCCGAAAGCCCGGATGCGGCAACCCGCAAGGCGCTGCTCGCGGGCAAGGTCGAGGATATGATCAACACCGTTGTGCGGCAGATCGCGTTTTACAGCTTCGAGCGCCGCGTGCATGAGGAACGCCGCAAGGGCGAATTGACCTCCGAAGCGCTCAACGCCATCTGGATCGATGTTCAGGCGAAAAGCCTTGGCCCCGCCATTCACCTTGGCGCGGGCTATGAGGTGTTCTGGACCTATATCCCGCATTTCATCCATTCACCCTTCTATGTTTACGCCTATGCCTTCGGCGATTGCCTCGTGAACTCGCTCTATGGGGTTTACCAGAAGGCCGACCCCACCTTCGTGACGCATTATTTCGACCTCCTGAAAGCAGGCGGCACGAAGCATCACAGCGCGCTGCTCGCGCCCTTCGGGCTCGATGCGCGCGACCCCGCCTTCTGGCAGATCGGGCTTGGCGTGATCGAGGGGATGATTCTGGAACTGGAGGGGATGTAAGGCGACTTGCACGCAGCGCCGCCATGTTATACAAACTGTATAATATGGAGATTGATCATGAAAATCGAACCCAAGCGCATTGGTAATTCAACCGGCTTCATCATTCCACGTGATGTGGTCATTCGCCTTGGCATTGATCAGGGCAAAAACTTTTACCTCACCGAACTCGGGGATGGCAGTTTCAGGATTTCGCCTTACGATCCAGACTTTGAAGACACCATGGCCATTGCCCGCCAGGTGATGGAAGATTACCGCGACACGCTGCAAGCGCTCGCCAAATGAGTGAGCCGCGCTGGCTGACGCAGGATCAGGTCATTATCATCCACGAATTGCAATTGCGCAGGCATGGTGGCCCACCGGGCCTGCGCGATGCTGCGATGCTGGACTCCGCCCTGATGCGGCCGCAAAACAAATTCGGCTATGGCGAAACCGATCTTGTTACGCTTGCCGCAGCCTATGCTTATGGCCTTGCGCGCAACCACCCGTTTGTAGATGGCAACAAGCGCATCGCCTTCATCGCTCTGGTCACATTCCTGCGTAGAAACGGCATCGCCTTTGCGCCTGCACAGGCGAATGCAACGCAGATCATGCTCGAACTCGCCGCTGGCAGCGTCAATGAAGACGGGTTGATCCGCTGGATCAGGGACACGCTTGCAGCGCGATAGGCGCTGAAGCCGAAGCAAGGCATCCGGCGGGCCGTGATGGCCGTAAGATCAATGAGAGCCTTGGTCCGAAAAAACCGGAAAGAACCCCATGTCTGACACTGAACAGAACCGCTTTTCCGCCCGCGCCTCGCGCTATGCGCGGGTGGGGGCCAATATGGGCGGGGTTGCGGCGCGCATCGCGGGCGGCATGCTCGCCGGGCGCTCCAGCGCGTCGGACAGCCGCAACGCCGCCGCGCTCACGCAGGCGCTGGGCGGGCTCAAAGGCCCCTTGATGAAGGTGGCGCAGCTCATCTCCACCATTCCCGAGGCTATCCCCGCCGAATACGCAGAGGAATTGCGCAAGCTGCAATCGGATGCACCGCCCATGGGCTGGGCCTTCGTCAAGCGCCGCATGGCAAGCGAGTTGGGGCCGGACTGGATGCGCCGGTTCTCAAGCTTCGAGAAGGAACCCGCCGCCGCCGCCTCGCTCGGGCAGGTGCATCGGGCGAGCCTTGATGGGCAGAATTTCGCCTGCAAACTGCAATATCCGGATATGGAATCCGCCGTTGAGGCGGATCTGAAGCAGCTTGACCTGCTTTTCGCGCTCCATCGCCAGTTTTCAACCGCGATCGACACCAGCGAGATCAAGCAGGAAATCGGCGCGCGCATCCGCGAGGAACTCGATTACGTGCGCGAAGCGAAACACGCGCGGCTGTATAATATCATGCTGGCGGATGAAGACCTCGTTCGCGTGCCGAAGGTGGAGGCGAGCCTGTCCACCCGCCGGCTCATCACGCTTGAATGGCTGAATGGCGAAAAGCTGCTCGATTTCAAAACCGCCTCGAAAGACGCGAGAAACCGCATCGCCACCGCCATGTTCAAGGCCTGGTGGCACCCGTTCAGCCATTACGGCGTCATCCATGGCGACCCGCATTTGGGCAATTACACCGTGTTTCGCGATGAGGATGGCGAGGCGGGCGGCATCAACCTGCTTGATTATGGCTGCATCCGCATTTTCCCGCCACGTTTCGTGGGCGGGGTGGTCGATCTCTATCGCGGGCTGCTCGAAAACGACGAGGCGCGCACGGTGCATGCCTATGAGGTCTGGGGCTTCAAAAACCTCACGCGCGAGTTGATCGGCATTCTCAATCTCTGGGCGCGGTTTATCTATGGGCCTATTCTTGATGACCGCGTGCGCACCATCGCCGATGGCGTCGCCCCCGGTTCTTATGGCCGCAAGGAGGCGTTTGACGTGCATCAGGCGCTCAAAGCCAGGGGGCCGGTGACCATCCCGCGTGAATTCGTCTTCATGGATCGCGCAGCCTTGGGGCTGGGCGGGGTATTTCTCCATCTTGATGCGGAATTGAATTTCTTCACGCTGTTCAACGCCGAAATCGAGGCTTTCAGCACAAAAACCGTGGAAGCACGCCAGAAGGCTGCCCTCACCACCACGGGGCTTGTGTGAGAGAAAACATGAAAAATGGCGCTGCGGCGCAGCAGCCTGCGCAAATCCGGGCCGGATTCCACATGAAAGCAGATGTTGCGTTTCTTTCATGATGGGGAGAATCATACCAAAGGTCATTAACAATGACTCTTTGGTATTTCGTCCTGAATTTATCAAGCCATTGACTGCATTTGATAAATTCAGGGTCTTCAAAGACCCCATGCGTCAGCATCCGGGGCCTTTGGTATCACATGACCAGAACCGTCGCCAGAATCGTTCTTGCCACGCTTCTCGCCAGCGCCGCCTCTGCCTGCGCCACTGCACCGGAAAAGGCCCCGGTCATCCGCAAGGGCTAGAGCATTTTCTATGAACGCCGAGTCGGTTTTGGGATTCCCGCAATGAGGTTTGTCTTTTTCACTGCTCCTGGTGATTTGCATGGAGAAGATGATGACGAGGAGCCTGAGCGCCGACCTTCGTGGGCGTGTGATTGCAACGATTGAAGATGGTGTCTCGACACGGGAGGCGGCGCGGCGGTTCCAGATCGGGATTTCGACGGCCGGGAGCTGGTATCGCCGCTACCGCGAGACCGGTGAGGTGGAGGCGCGCAAGCAGGGTCAGCCGTCGCGTTCGAAGCTCG
>Ga0209398_1000030_pt1 | contig 131232 bp, 94 predicted proteins | sample AshMeaBigSpring_FD_184125 | JGI IMG/M metagenome (GOLD analysis project Ga0209398, IMG submission 184125) | Groundwater microbial communities from Big Spring, Nevada to study Microbial Dark Matter (Phase II) - Ash Meadows Big Spring (SPAdes)... | ecosystem: Environmental > Aquatic > Deep...
CGGCGCCATTATTTCAAAATCGGTAATTTTCATATTGCAATCCTCTTGGTTTGAGGCTGCAAAGGTAGTCATTTTTTTTCGCTCAAATAGTTAAGAAGGCACAAAGCGCAGCGAAAGCCCTTCGGCTATCCGCATAGCCATTTCGTTGTCTATCAGGTAGAAATGGTTAAGCTGGCGCACTATTATCTCTTCCCGTTTGCTGCTTCCGATGTTGCGCATCGACTCAATCAGATTGGTTATCAGCGATGTTTGCTCTTTGGGTGTCATCACTGTGTGGTAGAGCCAGCGGGGTTGCGAGTAATGGTCGGTATCGTTTTCGTTGCGGTTGAAGGTGTCCATCTGATTCGAGTCCAGCAGCAGAGCCGGCTCTTTCATGTGTTTATCTCCCGTATGTCCGTTGAAGCTGTTGGGCGAGTAGTTGGGCAGAGCGCCGCCATTACCGGTCACACTCATCGCGCCATCGCGTTCGTGGTTGTGTACAGGGCAGACAGGACGATTCACCGGTATTTGCTCGTAGTTTGCCCCCAGTCTGTGTCGCTGCGCATCCGGATAGGCTAATATCCGGCCCTGCAGCAGTCTGTCGGGCGAAAAAGAGATTCCATCCACCACATTTGAGGGCGAAAACGCGGCCTGTTCCACCTCGGCAAAGTAGTTTTCGGGTAGCTCTTTGAGTGTCAGAGTGCCCACATCCATCAGCGGAAAGTCTCTTTTGGGCCAAATCTTGGTCGGGTCGAATGGATTCCACCGAAACGATCCGCATTGATAGTCGCTCATTACCTGTATCTGCATTTTCCATTTCGGATAATCACCTGTGCGAAGGGCTGTTACCAGGTCCCGTTGCGCCCAATCGGGGTCGCGCCCTTTCATAAATTCGGCCTCCTGTGCTGTAAAGTTCTTTACACCCTGCATGGTTTTCAGATGAAATTTCACCCACGTCCGCTCTTGTTGCTCGTTTATCATCGAGAAAGTGTGGCAACCAAACCCGTGCATGTGCCGATAGCTATATGGCGTACCTCTCTCGCTGAACAGAATAATTACCTGATGCAGTGATTCGGGGTTCAGACTGAAAAAATCCCACATCGAGGTGGCACTCTTCAGATTGGTCTGTGGGTCACGCTTCTGGCTGTGGATGAAGTCGGGAAATTTCTTGGGGTCTTTGATGAAAAAAACAGGGGTGTTGTTGCCCACCAAATCCCAGTTGCCTTCTTCTGTATAGAATTTGATGGCAAAACCACGTGGGTCGCGGTCGGTATCGGGGCTTCCTTTTTCGCCGGTAACGGTCGAAAACCTCACCATCACCCGACAACTATTGCCAACCATCGAGAAGAGTTTCGCCCTCGTGTATCTTGTGATGTCGTTGTTTACCACAAACTCACCGTATGCGCCCGACCCTTTGGCGTGTACCACTCTTTCCGGTATTCTCTCTCTGTTGAAGTGAGCCAGCTTCTCTTGCAGAAAATGGTCTTGCAGCAGAATGGGGCCACGGGGCCCTACGGTCAGGCTGTCTTCGTTCTCGCTGATAGGCCTGCCCGATGCGGTGGTTATCCTTTTGTTTTTCATGGCTGTATGGTTTAGGTTTCGTGTCAGGATAATTATTGTATAGAAACGAATATTAACAAATGATTGTTCGTTTTGCCCAAGGCTTTAACTTATGCCGGAGAACAGCTCTTTCTATTTCTGGTTGCAATGTTAATTATTGAAAATAAAAGAGATAGCTATAAGCCAATTTGGGTTGTAGTTTGTTATAATTTTAAACAGCGCGTTATTTTTATGCAAATTGAGTGGCTCTCTTCAGGTCAATTATAAATATTATTTAAAACATTCTGAAACAAAACCTCTCTTTATATGTTTTCATAAATAACCCCGGGTTGAATACCTGTTGTGTTTTTCAGTTTGTAACAAGTATTAGTTTATTATATGGAATTAGCAAATATCGGATTAATCGGCCTGGCCGTAATGGGAGAGAATTTAGCCCTCAATTTTGAAAGCAGAGGCAATGTTGTCGCAGTTTACAACCGCACTGTACCCGGTGTGGAAGAGGGAGTTGTGGATCGTTTTATCAACGGAAGAGGCGCTGGTAAGCGCTTTATTGGTTCCGATAGCATAGCCGGTTTTGTTGCGTCTATACAAACTCCGCGCAAAATATTTATGATGGTGCGTGCCGGTGCTGCGGTAGATGAGCTGATTGCTCAGCTATTGCCTTTTCTCTCGCCGGGAGATATACTTATAGATGGTGGTAACTCGCATTATCCCGACTCTACACGTCGTACCCGCGAGCTGGAGTCCAAAGGATTTCGCTTTATTGGAGCAGGTGTTTCGGGTGGCGAAGAGGGCGCGTTCAACGGACCCTCAATCATGCCGGGCGGCTCTGCTTCGGCGTGGCCCGAAGTGAAGCCTCTTTTTCAGGCCATATCGGCCAGGGTCGATGGCGATGTGCCCTGCTGCGATTGGGTAGGAGAGGATGGAGCCGGCCATTTTGTGAAAATGGTGCACAACGGCATCGAATACGGAGATATGCAGCTTATCAGCGAGGCCTATTTCCTGATGAAGTTGCTTCAGGGGAAATCAAACGACGAAATGTCTGCTATATTCGGCGAATGGAACAAAGGTAAATTGCTCAGTTATCTGATCGAAATTTCAGCCGAAATTCTCAATCACAAACAGGCTGATGGCTCTTTCCTGTTGGACTCAATTCTGGATGTGGCCGGACAGAAAGGCACTGGTAAATGGTCGGTGATTTCTTCGTTAGATGCGGGAATTTCTCTCAATTTAATTGCTTCTGCCGTTTACGAGCGTGCGCTATCTTCTCTCAAAGAAGAACGCGTGCAGGCAGCCCGCAGTTATAGCCATTCGGTGGTATCCGCAATGGTGGGCGACGAATCGTTTACCAACGATATTCGCGACGCGTTGTATGCTGCTAAAATTGTCTCTTATGCGCAGGGCTTCCGGCTCATGCGCCAGGTGGCTCTCGATTCGGGCTGGTCGCTTAACTATGCCGGTATTGCCCGGCTTTGGCGGGGTGGTTGTATCATCCGCTCTTCGTTCCTGCAAAAAATCAGCGAAGCTTATGAGAAAAACCCCGATTTACAAAACCTTTTGCTCGACGACTATTTCAAATCCGAAATAGAAGCTGCTCTGCCCGGTTGGCGCAGGGTAGTGGCTCAGGCTACGCTTACCGGTGTTTCGGTACCGGCTCTCTCTTCGGCTCTCAACTATTTTCACAGTCTGATTTCCGAAAATCTGCCCGCCAATATGTTGCAGGCTCAGCGCGACTACTTCGGAGCGCATACTTTCGAGCGTGTGGATGCTCCCCGGGGAGAGTTTTTTCATGAAAACTGGACGGGAAAGGGTGGCGATACTCACTCCGGAAACTATAAATTGTAACGACACAAATTGTTTCTAATTATGAACAAATCAGTTCAGAATCAAATACTTGTTATATTCGGTGCCTCCGGAGATCTCACCGGCCGCAAACTGATTCCTTCGCTTTTCGAACTTTACGAAAGGGGGCATCTGCCCGCGCGCTTTGCTATACTGGGCGTTTCCCGCACCGGCTATTCCGATGAGGCTTACCGCGAAAAAATGGCTGCTGATTTTCAGAAGTATTACCGCAATGCGGCCGAAAAGTCAGAGAAATTTTCTGAATTCCTCGGTTTTGTCTATTATCAACCTGTCGATACTTCCGATGCCGATAGCTATCTGGCTCTGAAGTTGAGGTTGCCGCAATTGTCACATTCGCTGCAAATTCCCGATAACTACCTCTATTTCCTGGCAACACCTCCCTCTTTATATAGTGTTATTCCGTTGCATCTCAAAGCGCATGGTCTGCACGAAGAGGTCAAAGGTTCCGGTTTCCGGCGTATTATCATCGAAAAGCCGTTTGGGTATGATTTGCAAACTGCTCAGGAGTTGCAGGCGCTTTTGTCAACGGTTTTTCAGGAGAGTCAGATTTACCGTATCGACCATTATCTGGGGAAGGAGACGGCACAGAATATATTGGTGCTTCGGTTTGCCAATGCTATTTTCGAACCGCTTTGGAATAAAGAGTTTATCGATCATGTAGAGATAACTGCTGTCGAAAATCTAAGCCTCGAAGGTCGTGGCGGGTATTACGAAAATGCGGGTGCTTTGCGGGATATGGTTCAGAATCACCTGATTCAACTCGTGGCGCTTACAGCCATGGAGCCTCCTGCTGTTTTCAATGCAGATAGCTTCCGCGACGAGGTGGCGCGTTTGTACCAATCTTTGCGGCCCATGTCCGACGATGATATCCGTAAGAATGTTGTGCGCGGTCAATACGTAGGTGCCGATACCTCTAAAGGTCACATCAGAGGTTACCGCGAAGAGGTGGGTGTGAGTCCCGATTCCCGTACAGAAACCTTCCTGGCCATGAAGCTTTTTATCGACAACGAACGCTGGCGGAATGTTCCGTTTTATATACGCACCGGCAAACAGTTACCCACCAAGGTGTCGGAGATTGTTGTCCATTTCCGGAAGCTCAAAAACAGTCTTTTCGATTGCATGGGGTGTGGCTGTAACTCCTGTACCAAAATGATTATCCGCATTCAGCCCGACGAAGGGGTGCAGTTGCGCTTCGGAGTCAAGGTGCCGGGTGCCGGTTTTGGTGTCCGTCAGGCCGGCATGGATTTCAAATATGAGAATTTGCCGTTTTTCACCCTCACAGATGCCTACTCACGCCTTATTCTCGATGCGATGCAGGGAGATTCTACCCTCTTTACCCGCACAGATGCCGTGCAGAGTAGCTGGCGTTTCTTCGATCCGGTGCTCAGACTGTGGCAGTCCGATCCTGCATTTCCGCTTCACGGATATCCGGCAGGCAGCTGGGGACCCAAAGAGGCAAACGATCTTATTCCGGATACATTCTGGACTAATCCGTGTAAAAATTTGACAAACAGCGATTTGTATTGTGAGTTGTAATATACTTTTTGCCAATTTTCAACATCTGACACTGTTATGGGTATAAAGAAAAGAGTTTTTAGTACTACTATCGACGTCGCTCAACGTCTTTCTGCGCAAATTCTCGAATGGTTGAACGAGGATAAATCGCGCAACTTTTATGTAGCGCTTTCCGGTGGATCTACTCCAGCTATGCTTTTTCAGGTATGGACTGAGTTTTACCGTACCCGCTTCGATTGGAATCGAATATTTTTTTATTGGGTGGATGAGCGTTGTGTCGACCCCCGACATCCCGATAGCAATTTCGGTATGGCAAAAAAGATTCTTTTTGATCATATCAACATTCCGGCCAGGAATATTCAGCGTATTTTTGGTGAAATAGATACCGATTTTGAGGTGAAGCGGTATAGTGGACGACTTTTTGAGTCTGTCCCCATCAAAAACGGGAAGCCTTATTTTGATCTGGTTCTTTTGGGATTGGGCGAAGATGGGCATACCGCATCAATATTTCCCGACAATTTGCAGCTGATTGATTCTCCCGATCTTTGTGCGGTGGCACGTCATCCGCAAACCGGGAATGAGCGAATTACAATTACTGGTCCGGTTATTGCCAATGCCGGCCATGTGGTCTTTTTCGTTACCGGCGATTCGAAGGCAGATATTGTTCACCGGATTGTGGACGATTTACCCGGTTCTTCGCATTTGCCGGCTTCAATCATCAAGGAAAGATGTTCTGATTGCTATTTCTATCTCGATCAAACATCTGCCCGGGCGATCTATTTCCAGTAATTCCGGCTACGCATCTCTTTGTTGCACTGCGGGTTCGTTTTTCCGCATGGTAACTGAGAGATGCGCCTTGTTTTGTCGGAGCGCTTTGTTGTTCCCTGTATTTTAACGTACAAATATCCATCTGTTTTCTTCCGATAGCTCTTCCGCAAAAGCATATCCCTCTTCGCCGAAGTTTTTCAGCTCTTCCGGATTTTCCAGCCGGTTTGTCACAGCATAACGCGTCATCATACCCCGGGCTTTCTTCATATACACCGTTATTGGTTTGAATCTGCCGTTTCTCATTTCCAGAAATTCAATATCGATTATGCGCTGTTGTATCTCTTTGCGTTGTATCGCCTTTGTATATTCCTGCGATGCCAGATTCACAATGACCTCATTATTGCCCGATTCTGACGTGCTTTTTGTTATTTCTTCCCGTATCTGGCTTCCCCAGTATTCGTACAAATTCTTAGCACTATTTGTGTCTAGTGGTATGCCCATCTCGAGCCGATAGGGTTGTATCAGGTCCAGAGGTCTCAATACGCCATACAGCCCCGATAAAATCCTTACCTTCTTTTGAGCAAAATGCAGATCTTCTGTTGTGAGGCTCTTTGCCTTGAGTCCGTTGTAAACTTCTCCGTTAAAAGCGAGGATTGCCTGACGTGAATTCTCGCTGTTGTGCTCTTCCTGCCAGCATTTAAACCGGCCAAAGTTCAAATTTGCCAGTTTTCCGTTTATCTGAAATAATTCGGCCAGATCTGATACGGGTATCTCTCTCAATCTCCCGATTAATACGGATGATTGCTTAATAAATTTTGGCATTGTATATGCCTCACAATTTACTTTCGATTTAAAATCAAGATTTTTAGCCGGTGAAATGACAATAAGCATAGAGTATTTGTTTATTTCTGTTTGTTTTTTTTGCTTAGATTATTTTTCCCTCCGATTGTTGTTGTGCTGAAGGTGTTTTCAGGCTTAAAATTGCCTTTTTTGTTTGCTGTTTTCTTATTATTACTCTGAAATCAGCCTTATTTCTTGTAATATAAAGTTCTGAATAGTGTATAATGTGATTTTTATTTTACTGTTCGGTTTATTCCTTATATTTTCAAAAAAATCCTTTTATTTGTTGCTTTTTTTATTTCGCAGATAAATTTCTACGATGAAAATGCACAGTTTATTATCATTTTGACGATATGAAACTGCTATAATTTTACTTTGAACAACAAAATAAACTTTACATACACTTGTTTTATTCAAACAAAAATTATATTTGTATTGATTCGTATCTGATTCGCAAAAGGGGGTTCTTACTATTACCAAAAGTATTTAAGTTTGGTCTGGAAAGGCTTGTGCAGTGCCTGGATTGTTAATTTGTGTATTGATTTCCGGGATTGCGTCGATTTTTGATTACAAATATACTATTTTAAAGTATAATATATCAATCATATTTGAATTTTTACACCGAAAAATGATATTTTATTATGAAGAATTACGGTAAATGGGTGTTTGTGTTCTCCGCATGTTTGCTTTCGTTTTCTGCTTGTATCGACAATAAATACGATATGAGCAAACTTCCGGATAATATTATTGTTGCGTCCGATTCGTTGATTTTACCGATTGGTGTGACTGATTCGGTTACAGCCAAACAGATGATTGATGATCAGAATTTCGATTATCTGGTTGTGAGAGACGGTATGTATTATGTGAACTATTCAGATAGTATTCTGCTCAAAATGCCACTGGATAAAAAGGTGGATGATATTCTGGAGAATTCCAGCACCCGTATTTTTGCCTACGATAAACTTGTAAACACAAATATTACGATCGATACAGACGACCATGAAGTTTTGTTCGATTCCATCGAATATGAAATTAAAACGGGCGCCACTCTTAATCGCCTCGATTATATCCGTTTTCGCCAGGAACCGGGTATGTCGAAGATGAATGTGGTTTTCAAAACCAATGATATTCAGGTGCTGTCGGGCAATGTTTCTATTAATGTCTCATTGCAAATTCCCAAAGGGGTAGTTCTTATCCCCGATGTAGGCACGATAAAGAAAGTGAATGGAGTTGATTATTACGAAGTTCAGGATATACAGGTAAAGGATTTGCCTATTACCCGCTCATTTCGCATCTATAGTTATGAAAGATCCTCGGCTAAAAATCCGGTATTCAGATTCAGAACAGATTTGTATATGAAGGCGGGTTCCGTCGTTAAATATACGAATGTTGTACCCAGTTATAGTTGCGATATGAAATCGGAAAATATGTATGCCGATTACGTAAAAGGAAAAGTAAATTATTCGGCAACAGTTCAGGGATTGAGTGTAAACTTAGCTAACCTGTATAAAAATTTTGATCCTTCATTAGACCGTTTCCGCCTCTATCATCCACGTCTTTTTGTAACGAGCAATTCAGATGCCGGTGTTCCTCTCGATGTTAAACTAAAGGTGAAAAGCGATTTGAATACCTATTCTCCGATTGATTTGGGTGTACTGGCCGTTTCTCCCGATACAGGTATTTTTGTTGATAATAAGTATATGTTCAGTAACAATATTACTCCTCTCGAAGTTCCGGTGGGCTTTATCTGGAAGGAGTTCGATATGCGGGGGCTTATCAATCAGCGGCCTAAATTTATTGCGTCCGAACTGGATTGTACTGTGCCTGCTAATAGTGGCTCGGAGGCTGTACCCCATTTTATGTCCATTCACTCCAAGGCGAAAGTAAAATACAATCTCGAGTTGCCCATCTCTTTCGATGAAGATTTCAAACTCTCTTATTCCGATACACTGGTGGATGTATTGAATGATAGTCGGGTAAAAGAGACTTTCTTTACAAGTGGATCTGTCGATATTACGGCTACACTTGTCTCTACAATTCCTCTCAACTGGTCGGTTCAACTCACAATATTGTCTGACGATCCTTCTGAAGCTCCGGTTGTGATTCCTCAGCCGGTTTTGATTGCCGGTTCTAACGGCAGAGCCGAAAGCGATTTCAGAGTTACCGTTACAGCAGAGCAGATGAAAAGCATGAATCATCCGGCTCACCTCAAGGTGGAGGCATCTGTTACTTCAGATGCAAATCTGAAAGGGATTCCTATTCGGAATACCGATTTCTTCCTGGTGAAAAATGTGAGACTGATTAAAAAAGGCGGAATTAATATCCGTTGATTCAATAGAGATAAATATAGCTGAATATAACGAATAAATCGATTGATTTAAGCGGAATTTAAAGAAACTAAAAATACAACTCAAATGAACAAGTGTAGATTACTGAGTGTAGTGGTGCTGACTTTTTTTGCTGCACTTCTTTTGGCCCAATCCACCCGTACTTCGTATTTTATGAATACCTCCTTCTACCGCAGTGAGCTCAATCCGGCTTTGCGTCCGGAGCGTGGGTATATCAATCTCGGTGTCGGTAATACGATGTTCGATTTGAATATGGGTAAAATGAGCCTGAATAAGTTGATCTACATCGACCCAGCCGGAAATCCCAATTGGGCATTGAATGATCCGGCAATCGGGAGAAGCCTGCTTAAAGATCTGGGATCTATGAATAAATCGTCTTACGAATTGGGTATTCATCCATTTGGTCTTGGGTTTTATATTAAGGATTATTTCTTTTCGTTCAACGTTGCGCTCAAACAAAAGGGTTATTTTAATCTGCCCACCGATTTGCTCGACTTCGCTGTAAATGGTTATACTCCCGATAAAAAGGGGAATTACTCTATGAAAGATGCTGCATTTTCGCAAATGTCGTATGCTGAGTTTGCTTTGGGAGCATCTAAGCCTTTGAACGATAAACTGACTGTCGGTCTTAAACTGAAATATTTGCGCGGGTTCAATTATGCCGACGTGAAGTTTAATAAGTTTGATATTACCCTCAATGGAGATAAATGGGCCGTGGATGGCGATGCTGTTGCCCGCGGCGTAATTTCTACTTATCAGGGTACACCGGGTGGAACATTTAATATGGATGTATTTACCGATAAGATAGACAATACCGGTGTAACGCCTGTGGGAAATGGTGGTGCTATCGATTTGGGGGTAACGTACAAAGCGATGAATAATCTGACACTTTCGGCCGGTTTAATCGATTTAGGCGCCATTTATTGGGGTAAGAAGTATTCGACAAAAGCGTCTGTTGTTTACAATCAGACCTTATTTGATGTAGCCAAAAATGTGGAAGATCAGTTTCAGGATATCCCGGAGCCGGATGCAGTTATTTTGCCTCAGTCGGCATTCTCTACCATGCTTCCCACCAGCTTGTATGCAGGTGCAGAGTACTCTTTGTTCAAAGATAAGCTGAGCTTCGGTTTGTTGTCTTCAAACCGCTTTGGACAGTATAATTTCTCAGATGTGACTTTGTCTGCCAACTACAAGCCGTGGAGAATGCTCAACACCTCTGTCTCTTATTCTTATGCCAATAATGGATTTAAGACCATGGGCGCAGCTATCAGCTGGACTCCGGCCTGGTTTCTCAATATGTTTGTGGCTTCTGATCATATCTTTACTCAGGTTACACCCGAATACATTCCGATTAATGTCTCTCACACCAACTTCCAGATTGGATTCTCTATTCCTCTGGCAGCGCGCAAGGTGAAGAAGTCTGCCGATGTGCCTCAGGTTACCATGGCTTCTCCGTTGGATACGGTGAAAACAGATTCTGTTGTTCCTCCTGTATCCGATTCTTCGGCTGTAGTTAAGGATACGCTCGTTGCGGTTATCGATACTGTGGCAAAAGTTGTGCCGGTGGATACGCTCAGAAAAGATTATGTCGTACAATACAAAGACTCATCCTCTGTGGATAGCCATAAAGTGAAAGCCGTTAAAACCGTCAAAAAGAAAGCTTCCGTTCGCAAAAAAGCAACATATCGTACCCATACCTCATCTGGCTCTGGTCGCACAAAAGTGTCGGCAAATACGGGCAAAAATAAGGAAACCGGTGCTGTGCGTTATGTTGTAACCAAGCGACTGACCATTTATACCATTCGCACTACTTATTATCATCCTGCACCCTTGCCGTGGTACGAGCGCGCTATACGCGCTGTGCAGGATAGCTGGCGAAGTCTGGGCTAATCTGCTTTTTCCGATGCTTTCTTTGTAGGATGGCGACATGCTTTTGTGTCGCCCGGGACTCCTGTTGTTTGCTCAGCCGTTATTGCACAAACGATGATGCCTGGCTTGCAGATATACGGTCCCGACGATTTACGCACGCATAATTGTGCCTCTGTGTATCTGCTGAACTCCTGCTATAATGCCGTTAAAACCGCGAAAAAGCATCGTTTAACGATAAAAGTGCCTCTTTTTGATTGATTCGCCTATAATTCTTCACTTTGTTTCATTTTGCTTACCTTTGCATTCAATTTAATATTGTGTTATGCAAAAACTGTATAAAGAGCATTTGTTGGATAATGGTTTGAGAATCGTGCACCTTCCTTCGGATTCGCCTGTGGCTTACTGTGGCTTCGCCGTAAATGTGGGAGCGCGCGATGAGTTGTCTCACGAATTTGGAATGGCTCACTTTGTGGAACATCTGCTTTTTAAGGGAACCAGGAAACGAAACTCGTGGCATATCCTCAACCGAATGGAGGCTGTGGGTGGCGAGCTCAATGCCTATACCTCCAAAGAGGAGACCTTTGTTTATTCTACTTTTCTGGAGAATCACTTCGAGCGTGCCACCGAGTTGCTGAGCGACCTGGTTTTTTCGTCGCGTTTTCCGGCTGCCGAAATCGAAAAAGAGGTGGATGTGATTCTCGATGAAATTAACTCCTACAAAGACAATCCCTCTGAACTGATTTACGACGAATTCGAAAACAGGCTTTTTGCCGGACACGCTCTGGGTCACAATATTCTTGGTTCGGAAGAATCTCTGACCAGTTTTACAACCGAAAGTGGATTGTCCTTTATCGACCGTTTTTATTCTCCTTCGAATATGGTCTTCTTTTCGATGGGGCGAACCGATTTTTCGCGCATTGTGAAATGGGTGAACAAATACGCCGGCGCTGTTCCCGATTTTACCTGTGCCCGTCGTCGCGTTTCTCCTGACGCTGTTTCGGGAGCCCGATTTGTGGAAAACCACGACACGCATCAATCTCATGTTATCATCGGAGCCCGGGGCTTTGATTTGCACCACGATAAGAGGCTGGCACTCTATTTGCTCAACAATATACTGGGAGGGCCGGGTATGAACAGTCGCCTGAACCTGATGTTGCGCGAGCGTCATGGATATGTCTATTCGGTGGAATCGACACTGACCTCTTATACCGATACCGGACTGATAACAATCTATTTTGGTTCTGACCCCAAAAACCGCGACAAGTGCATATCGTTGGTGCAAAAGGAAATCAAAAAGATGCGCGACACTGCGCTTACCGGTTTGCAGTTGGCTGCTGCCAAAAAACAGTTGGTGGGTCAGCTCGGAGTTTCGGTGGATAATCGCGAAAGTCTTTTTCTGGCTTTAGGCAAATCCTATCTCCACTTCAACCGTTTCGAGAGTCTGGAAGATGTTTATCAGCGCATTGATTCTCTTACTGTGGGTACATTGCTCGATGTGGCCAATGAAATTTTTGACGAATCGCGCATTTTTTCATTGATTTTCGAATAAACCTCTCTTTTTTTACCTCATTTTCTGTGTTAGTCTGATTTTTATTGGTTAAGTTTGCAGCCATTATTGAGTATCTGATAAACTGTCAACACTTATGCTGGTAAAAACGTATGCTGCCGCCGTGCAGGGGGTCAATGCTTTGGTGGTCACCATAGAAGTAAACTGCTCGCAGGGTATAAAATTTTTTCTCGTCGGATTGCCCGACAATGCTGTCAAAGAGAGTCACGAGCGAATCGTTTCTGCCGTTCGCTACAACGGTTATCGATTCCCATCGCAGCAGGTGGTGGTCAATATGGCTCCAGCCGATATCCGCAAAGAGGGTTCTTCCTACGATTTGCCCATTGCTATTGGTATTTTGGCGGCAAATGGTACTGTTAACACAGATATATTGGAACGATATATGATGATGGGAGAGCTATCTCTTGATGGTACCTTGCAACCTGTGAAAGGTGCGCTGCCCATTGCTATCAAAGCCCGTGAAGATAAATTCGAAGGTCTGATTGTGCCGCTGCAGAATGCGCGGGAAGCAGCCGTAGTCAATAATCTGAAGGTTTACGGCGTTGAGAATATCCGCGAAGTTATCGAGTTTTTCAACGGAGAGCGCCAGCTGGAGCCCACAATAGTAGATACACGCGCCGAGTTTTATGCCAATCAAACGGGGTTTGAGCTCGACTTCGAAGATGTAAAAGGGCAGGAGAATGTGAAGCGTGCACTGGAGGTGGCCGCTGCCGGTGGTCACAATCTGATAATGGTAGGCCCTCCCGGTGCCGGTAAATCGATGATGGCCAAACGTTTTCCCTCCATTCTTCCCCCATTGTCGCTGCACGAAGCGCTCGAAACAACCAAAATACACTCCGTGGCCGGCAAAATGGCCAAAAATATGTCCTTGCTCTCCAGCCGGCCTTTTCGTTCGCCCCACCATACCATATCATCGGCAGCCCTGGTAGGAGGGGGTTCCTTTCCGCAGCCGGGCGAAATATCGCTGGCGCACAACGGCGTGCTTTTTCTCGATGAGCTGCCCGAGTTTAACCGCCAGGTGCTCGAAGTGATGCGTCAGCCGCTCGAAGACCGTAAAATCACCATTTCGCGTGCTCGTTTTGCCGTAGAGTATCCGGCCAGTGTGATGCTGGTGGCCAGTATGAATCCGTGTCCCTGCGGATATTACAACCACCCCGAGAAACCGTGTGTTTGTGCGCAGGGGATGGTGCAAAAATACCTCAATAAAATATCAGGTCCTTTGCTCGACCGCATAGATATCCATATAGAGATTGTGCCTGTGCCTTTCGAAAAAATATCGGACTCGCGCCCGGCAGAGCCCAGCCACCTGATACGCGAGCGGGTAGTTCGCGCCCGGGCCAGGCAGGAGGCCCGATTCGAAAACACCGAAGGCGTCTATTGCAATGCGCAGATGAGTACAAAACTGCTCAATACCCACGCCATGCCCGATGATGCCGGAATGGCGTTGCTTAAAAACGCGATGAATCGCCTAAATCTTTCTGCCCGGGCATACGATCGCATTCTGAAAGTTTCGCGCACTATTGCCGACCTTGAAGAGAGCGAAAAAGTACTTTCTCACCATGTCGGGGAGGCCATAAACTACCGAAATCTCGACCGCGAAGGGTGGGCAGGATAAGTAGAACCGCATTTTTTTGACTTTCGGCTTTGCATTTCTCAAAATAAGTTGTAAATTTGCATCGCTTTCGGGGATAACCGTCCGAATAGGTCCTATAGCTCAGTTGGTCAGAGCATCTGACTCATAATCAGGGGGTCCTTGGTTCAAGCCCAAGTGGGACCACAAATAAAATTATAAACGCCTTACTGTTAGTTCAGTAGGGCGTTTGTGATTTTTATCGGGTAAGAATTTAGTTAGAATCTTTAATTCATCGCTGAATCAACAACGATTGGGTTGAAAATAACGGATAATTTCAGCAATTTCTTATATTGTTATATTCTCTTCAAGTAATCCCATTCTGCAAACCAGGTTGATTTACCGGCCAGCCTGATGAATTCATAAAATTCAGATTCAATATTAATGGTTATATTGAGATGTGCAATGCATTGATTTATACAGTTCTGGACATCTTGTTTCGTCATCAATTTGTAATAAAGCCCTCCATCAATGGTTTCATTGTAATACTTTTCCAGCTCACGAACTAGTTTTACCGGATCATTCTCTATCAAAGATTTCTTAGAATTAAACATTTTCATTGCTTTATCCGAATACATGCCAATGTACGATTTGTGCGATTGGTCGATGTTAGATTGAGAATATCTGTCTGTTAGTATGGATTTCATGCCCTCGTATGCGGCATTTATCGATGCATCCAGATCCACAATTTGCGAACTATCTATATGCCGGTATTCCACCAAAAACAGGGTGAGTAGTTTATTTAGAATAGTCAAGTCTGAAAACAATACCGCCTCTTGTGTGTAGGCTTTAATACCGTAATTGGGGATGTTCAGTTTCGATTGCAGATTTTCGGTTATCACATCCAGGTGATTGTCGGTCATTGTATCTTTGTCGAAAACAAGAAAAGATTTTTCCCAAAGAGATTTGCCATTTCGGATATCGCTGAAAAAATCTTTGTAACTGTGTATTTTATCAAATATAGCACTCACGCCACCCAGTACCCAAAACATGAATTTTCGATTGTGATTGTTGGGGTATTCCTGCAATAGTTTGTAAATAACACGAGCATCGTCATCTCCTTCTACAAAAATGATTTTGTCGGCTTCCAGAGCATTGATAAAATCCAATCCCGAATCGAATCCGATTGATTTAATTATCGGAGATAAGCTCGACGGATACATCCCTTTGTAGTGAGAAATCCCAATTTTGCTCAAATCCTGTTGATACATATTCGATATTTCGGCCACGGCACTACCGTCCAGATGAAACAAGTTTTGCAGAGATGCGCTACGTATGAGTGCTTCGTTGTGGGTAGTAATGAAAATCTGATGATCTTTGGCAAACGATAAAAGGACAGACAACAATCTTTTTTGAATATCTCTGTGAATGTGACTATCGGGCTCATCGAGCAACACGAACACCAAATCTCGTTTTTCGTCGGTCTGCTGATATACATTGAGCAATATTTCGATTGCCTGCAATGAGCCACTTCCCAACAATGCGATATCTTTTTCTACTTCTTTGATGGATGTCTTGTAGTTGATGACTACACGAATATCTTTATTTATGTCGTTGCTATTCGAAAAAATCAACTTAGCCGATTGCTCGTTGTATAGTATGTAGGACAAATCGCGTTGGAATTTCTGAAATCGGTCCGTTGAATAGAGTTTGTATATTCTATTTCTTATGACTTCTGATGATACTCTTTTGCGAATGGCATCCTTTATTTGTGGGTCGGTCTGAAAGTTTTCATCCTGCCTGATAGCCGCCACGGGCGATGCAAAAAACACCTCCGTCGGTTCTGGAAAACTTCTGAAAAATTTGTTGAACTTGTTGAAGTCGAAAGTCGGGAACCCAATTAACTCAATCAGGTATTTGCCTACCGAGTCGCCAATCCTGAAGGGCAAAGTTATGCTATCTCCAAAGTCATTTTCGAGGGTGGCAGATAGTGTTATTTTATTTTTTTTATCCCTGTTTCTGAATAGATCTTCAAAATTCGGACTGCGAACGCTGTTTATTTCTTCAAAATTAAAATATTTATTGCCGGATGGGCCAAGAACAAAATCGCCCATATCATATCTGCCTTTTACACCCCTTTTTGCCTGAGTAATAAGTTTGTAAAAGCACTCATTCCACAACGATAATGCCTCCAACACAGATGTTTTGCCTGAGTTGTTTATGCCTGTCAGTATATTCACATCTTTGTTGAAATGTATCGTTATATGCTGAAAGGCTTTAAAATTCTCTATTTGGAATTTCTTGATATACATAATGTTGTGGTTTTATGAATACAAAAGTACAACATTTTTTCATTTTTTCTATTTGTCAATATTGTTAAGGCATTCGTTTCGGTTTTTCTATTTCAATTAAGGGCTTTTTCTGTTTAATTCGCTTATTTCGAAAACAGTTCCGCCAGCGATTCGCCCTGAGCCAATACGCGGTCGGCTTCCATTCTGGCCAGGTCGGGTGGGTATCCGTAGCGCATCAATATTTTCTTTACGGTCAATCGTAATTTCGCCCGCACATCATCGCGTTTGCTCCAGTCCACGGTGGCATTTTTGCGTATAACGTCCACGATGGTGTGGATGAGCTCTTTCATTTTGTTGTCGTCCAGCATTTTGGTCGAATCGTTTTCGCGCAATACGCTGTAGAATGCGTATTCTTCGGTGGTCAAACCAAGTTCTTCCGACTTATGATCCTCCAATCGCATCTCTTTGGCAATTTCCGAAAGCTCCTGCAGCACCTGCGCCGAGTCTATCTGGTTGTTGTGGTAGCGTTTCACCACCGATTCCAGCATTTCGGAAAACCGCTTGCCCTGTGCCAGATTTTTCGATTTGCGAACGCGCACTTCGTCGTTCAATAGTTTTTTCAGCAGTTCAAACGCCACATTTTTCTGCTGCATGTTTTTTACTTCCAGCAGGAATTCGTCGGACAGAATACTTATCGAAGGTGTTTTTATGCCCGCCGCTTCAAAAATATCAATCACCCCATCGCTCGACAGGGCATCGTCTACAATTTGCCGGATAGCCGTTTCCACTTCGAAATCTGATTTTACGCCCGGGCCGGCAAACTTATTGATTCTTGCTTTTACCGCCTGAAAAAAGGCAATGCCATCTTTCAGCGCTTCGGCATCGGGACTAGGAATGGACATCGCGAAGAATTTCGACAATACCGTTACTTCGTTCAGGTAGCGTTCTTTGAGTGTTTCGGAGGCGAGAATAAAGTTTTGTGCACCCAGCAGCACTTGCAGTCGTTGGGCCGTTCCCGATTTGAAATAGGCCAGATAGTCATAGCCCTTGAACATCTGCTCTACCACTTCAAACTTCTCTTTCATGCCGGCTATCGCTTCTTTTATATCCACTACTGGCGAACCTTCGCCGCCGCTTTGCAGGTATGTAACCATGGCATTTCGGAGGTCCTGCCCAATGCCGATATAATCAACTATCAGTCCGCCGGGTTTGTCTTTGTACACCCGGTTGACACGTGCAATGGCCTGCATCAGGTTGGCTCCCTGCATTTTTTTATCCACATACAAGGTGTTGAGGCAAGGTGCGTCAAAACCCGTGAGCCACATATCGCGCACAATCACCAGTTTCAACGTGTCGTGATTGTCTTTCATGCGGGTAGCCAGGTCTTTCCGTTGCTGTTTTGTGCTGTGGTGTGGCTGAAACAATTCGGGGTCGTCGCTCGAGCTGGTCATGACCACTTTTATCACACCTTTGTCCCAACTGGTGTGATGCCAATCGGGCCGCAAAGCAACGATAGCATTGTACACTTTCACACAAATATTCCGGGTCATGCATACAATCATCGCTTTGCCATCCATGCCTGCCTGACGAGCTTCGAAGTGATGCACAATGTCTTTGGCCACATCTACTATCCTGTCTGTCTGACCCACAATGGCATCAATGGTGGCGGTCAGTTTCTTGGCTTTTTCCAGTTGCTCTTCCGTGGCGTTGGATATGGCGTTTATCTCCTTGTCGATGCTTTTGGCCGTGGTATCGTCCAGTTTTATTTTAATCAGGCGCGATTCGTAACTGATCGGGACTGTTGCGCCATCGTCCACCGCTTGTTTGATGTCGTACACATCAATGTATTTCCCGAATACTGCCGGAGTCGATTTGTCTTCTTTCTCAATGGGCGTACCCGTAAAGCCAATGTACGACGCATTGGGCAGGGCGTCGCGCAGGTATTTGGCGTTGCCGTAGCGGATTTCAGAACCTTCTTCTGTTTCTACTAACCGACCCGAAAATCCATACTGACTGCGGTGTGCTTCATCGGCTACCACTACAATGTTGGTGCGCTCGCTCAAAGTATCATACACATTGCCCTCTTCGGGCGAAAACTTCTGAATGGTGGTGAAAATCACCCCACCACCCGACACTTTCAGCAGTTCCTTGATGTGCTCGCGGCTATTGGCCTGCACAGGTGTTTGGCGCAACAAGCCCACGCAGTTGCCAAACGTGCCAAACAGCTGATCGTCTAAATCGTTGCGGTCGGTGAGCATCACAATGGTTGGGTTTCCCATTTGTGGATGCGTGATGATTTGTCCGCAATAAAAAACCATAGACAACGATTTGCCCGAACCTTGCGTGTGCCACACCACGCCCACTTTGCGGTCGCCAGCAGTGGCATGGGTAGCGCGGAGGGTTTCTTGCACCGCTTTTTGCACCGCATAATATTGATGATATGCGCCCACCTTTTTTATTTTCACCTGCGAAATGAGACCGGTTTTTTCGTCTTTTTGTTCTTCCTGCTCAAAAACAGTGCAGTAGCGTATCAGTTCTACCAATGTTTTTTTATTGAGCATCTGTTTAGCCAGGGTTTGCAAATCCGTCAGTTCTCCATAAGCAGGAGATTTTTCGGCCGCCAATAAACAAGCCGGCTCTTCTAATATAGTGGACACCCTATCTTTGAGTGGCGCTTTCCAGGTGAGGTAGCGACTAAAGGGCGCCGATACGCTCGACACTTTGGCATCGATGCCATCCGAAATCACACACAGCGCATTGTAATAGAAAATGGAGGGAACGGCTTTTTTGTAATTCTGTATTTGGGTGAATGCTTTGTGCACGGTCGCTTTTTCGTCGGTGGCGTTTTTGAGTTCTATAAAAACGAGCGGCAAACCATTGACAAACACAACCACATCAAATCGTTTTTCATTGTTGTTTTCCTTCACCACCATTTGATTCACCACCCAAAAACTGTTGTTCTCCGGCGTTTCCACATCCATCAGCGACACGTTAATGCCCTTGGTATTTCCGTTTTGGGTATATTCCACCGTCACGCCATGGGTGAGGTAGATATGGAAACGCTCGTTGTTTTCCATAATGTCTTCTGTGCCCGGGTTGATAACTTTTTGATACGCTTCCATGCGTGCCGATTCCGGTAGGGTAGGGTTTAGCTTCTGAAGCGATGCCTTGAACTGTGCTTCCAAAATGACAGACGAAAAACTCTCCCGCTGCGGGTTAGGGCTATACGGCGCAATGTCTGGGCCATAGTAATATTGATAGCCCTGACCGACCAATTGGTCGATTAACGATTGCTCTATGGATGTTTCGTTTAGCATAATTCAATGTTTTAATATATCCTGGCCCAATGGTATAGCCTTCTCCTGCTTTTGAATTGCCTCCTGCTTTTGAATTGCCTCCAGCTTTTGAATTGCCTCCAGCTTTTGAATTGCCTCCAGCTTTTGAATTGCCTCCAGCTTTAGCTGGAGGAATATGAGATAAAATGTCTTCGGCTTTAGCCAAAATTGTATTTTATTGTTTTGGCTAAAGCCCATTGTTATCCATTATCTTAGAATGGCCTAAAGGCCAATCCAATTCATCCGGGAATCCTGAAGGGATTCAATGTGATTAGCCACGGGTGCAACCCGTGGAAATCAATGAGAGTGGGTCTGAACCCTGAAGGGGTTCAATAACACGGATTTACATATTGAACCCCGTCAGGGTTCATTCCAGTATTTGTTGACCACTACCACGGGTTGCACCCGTGGCTAATCGTATTTAAGCCCTTCAGACTTATAAAATTACTTTCTATACCATTTCCTACTTATCAAATTCATTCACCCGTATCTCTCCACTCATTAGTTTTGGCAATAATTCATCTCGGGTTTGGGTGAGGGATTGAATTTGAGAAGCGTTTATTAAGATTTTATCAAATAATGGTTTTATCAACTTGTCAAAATCAATAAATACATTTTCTGGGGGTATTACAATTGCATACTCTCGTAAAATATCTGTTTTTAGATTTGTAAAAACACTTCCACTACCTTGCTGTACCAGATTTGGTCTAATGCTTATAAAAAGCAAATAAAGATATTCATTTGATACCTTAGAACATGGAAAATGCATCCAACCATCATGTACGCATGAATCAACAGCTAAAATTTTAGGCATTCCGGGTGTTGCACTGTTTGATAATACGATATCTCCTGCTTTTTTAAGTACAGTGTTTTTTAGACCTTCAGGTTTTATATGTTCTTTGATATTGAAAATAAATGGACATGCTGTAGCTGTTGCGTCAGATATTTTGAGCCATCTATATCCATTGTCAGATAAATAATCTTGAATTGGTCGAGGAGAACCACCTCTTTTAATTTCTAATATATCTCCAATTGCTCCAACTCTCCACCCCTCCGGCAATTCATCCCCAATTTGATATTTCCCAAACCATTCCTTGAAAATAGTTTGAGCTGTTTCTTCTAAGGTTTTATTTTGCGCTTGTAGAAGTTCTATTTTATCGTCAAATGAGGTGAGTATGGCGGCTATGGATTTTTGTTCTGTTACATCTTTTGGTATTTCTAAAACTAATTGATTTAGAACATTTGTTGTTAGGCTAGGCACTGCTGACCCAACATTCATATTCTCAAGATTAAATGTTTTTAGTTTGAAAAACAGATATTTAGGACTGATTTTCTGTTCGTTAATCTTAGTGTAAAATAACGTATCGACTGTCCAAAAAGGCTCATTAATATAAAACAAATTCGATAGTGTCCCTTTTCGAGGAATTAGTACTGACGGTTTGTTGTATAATACTTCATTGACTTTTCGCATTAATCCGCCTGAGCCAAAACAAGCTATATTGCCTGTGTTTAAATGCTTATGATCTTTGCCATATTTGATTTCGACAACCTCACCTAAAGCGGTTTCCACCCACCCCTCCGGAATATTATTCACCTCACTCATAACCCAAACCCAATTTTAGAAAGTTGCATAGCAATCTCGTTGTTTAGTTCTGCTTCTTTGTCCATTTGTTGCTTGAGGGTGGCGGTGAGTTCTGCCATTTTGGTTTCGAACGATACGCCATCATCTTCTACATCTTCGATGCCCACGTAGCGTCCCGGAGTAAGCACGTGGTTGTGTTTTTTTATTTCGGTCAGCGTGGCACTGTGGCAAAAGCCTTTCTCGTTGTGGTAGTTTTCGCCTTTTCTCCAGTTGTGGTACGTCGTAACTATTTTGTCAATATCTTCATCCGCCAAATCGCGATGCACACGGTCTTTCATAAAGCCCAGTTCGGAAGCATCGATAAACAATACCTCCCGGCTGTGGTTGCTTTTCTCTCTGCGCAGAAACCAGATGCAAGCCGGAATGCCGGTGTTGTAAAACAGTTGTTTGGGTAGGGCTACGATGCATTCTATCAAATCGTTTTCCACCAGGTTTTCCCGAATATCGCCTTCGCCGGAGGTGTTGGAGCTCAACGAGCCGTTGGACAAAACCGTGGCCATTACGCCACGTGGCGCAAGGTGGTAAAGCATGTGCTGCATCCAGCCAAAGTTGGCGTTGCCGCCGGGCGGTGTGCCGTATTTCCATCGTCCGTCTTCCTGCAACAGGTCTACGCCCCAATCGCTCTGGTTAAAGGGCGGGTTGGCTAATATAAAATCGGCTTTTAGGTCGGGGTGCAGGTCTTTCAGAAACGAGCCTTCGGTGTTCCACTGCACAAACTTAGAGTTGATATTGCGAATGGCGAGGTTCATCTTGGATAGTTTCCAGGTGGTTTGGTTGCTCTCCTGTCCGTACACAGTAATGTCTTTGATGCTGCGCCCGTGCTCGGTTACAAATTTCTCGCTCATCACAAACATACCGCCGCTACCGCAAGCCGGGTCGTACACTCGTCCGTTGTAGGGTTCTATCATTTCCACCATCAGTTTCACAATCGATTTTGGGGTGTAGAATTGTCCGCCCTTTTTGCCTTCGGCATTGGCAAACTCGCCCAGAAAATATTCGTACACCCGCCCGAACAGGTCTTTCGACTTGTGGTTTTCGGCTTGCAATTCGGTGTTCGATATCAGGTCTATCAGTTCGCCCAGCGCCGTTTTGTCCAGATTGGCTTTGCCGTACACCTGAGGCAATACGTTTTTCAGTTCTTTATTCTCCTTTTCTATCGCCTCCATGGCCTCGTCTATCGTCTGTCCGATAGTGGGGAGTTTTGCCTGGGCATGTATGTGTGACCACCGGGCATCTTTGGGCACAAAGAAGATGTTTTCGGCCAGGTATTCGTCGCGGTCTTCGGCATCCGAAAACTCATCTGCTTCCAGTTTTTCGTACAGTTCGCTAAACGATTCGGAGATGTATTTCAGAAATACCAGCCCCAATACTACGTGTTTGTATTCGGCTGCATCGATGTTTTTGCGTAATTTGTCGGCCGCTTTAAAGAGCTTTTGCTCAAAACTGCTGTTGTCTTGTTTTGCCATTGTGTTTATTTTGATGATGTTAGAGCTGCGGCCTGCCACGTCTGTACAGTTCCCGGATGTACGCAAAGAGGGGCTTCACACAAAGTATGAATCCCGCATGGGTTTGTTTTTTCGGAATGAGTTGTGGAGGAGTTTTTCATTGGCTTGCCGGTTGGCTGCCATTGGTCAGATAGAGGATTTTAGGCACAAAAAAAGCGTGGACTAAATTCTTATCCGCGCTAGAGGCCCTGAGAAAGCCCACACAAGAATGATAAGTCAGAAGCCCACGCCGTTAGGCATGAGCATCTTGCTTATTACTCCATTCTTGTGTGTTCGCTATATTGAAATTTCTCAGGTTTCTAGCGCGCGAACAATAGCAGAATGCTATTTAAAAATGAATATTATATGTCTCTGAATTATTTACATGATTTTTGTCTTTTTTCTGCGTTTATAGTTGTTTTTGCAAAGATATATAAATGTTGTGATTGATGGGTGAAGTGTAGGCAAATATTTTACCACCTGATTTGTTATAGAACCTGTTTTTAGTTTTCAACAGATTCTTTTTTGTGCCGAAATCTTCTATTTTATCTATTCCGGGATAGACACCGGCGCTTTTTTTCTTTTTCTTGTTTCTTTTCTTGCTTCTGCTTTTTTCTGACGTGAACTGTATTTGCCTGTTTCTATTCTATTATTCACATAAATGAAAGAATAGAAAATCAATATCAAAATGTGAATTTATTTTCTGTTCAAATCTGTTCCCTAATCGATTACTTACAATACAACTATATATAGGTATAATTTTTTCATGTAGTATTCACCAATCATATTATTAATTTTACACTCAAAGAGTAATACCGGTTTTTCATATTTACCCCAATTAATCCATTTTCGAATTTTTGTATATGTATAATATAAATAAAATATGTAATATAGGAAGATGTAATTGCGATTTTGGTATCAAAAATAATCAATCGGTTTTAATATAGGAAAATAATCAACAAAAATATCACTAAAAATGCAAATTAATTATTTTTAAGATTAGCTTCTGCATAATTGTTGGCTAATTCAAAATTATTCTCTACATTTGCATGTCATTTTATTGCAGACAGAGATATATGGTATTTAGTTTGTTTGATAGTATGGTTTATTTGTTTGACTCCCATACTCCGGATAGAAGATGTATGTATATTTGTGCAATCAATAATAGTGTAAATTAATAATTTGAATTAACGAAATAATTTTTTGATGATAAACAGAGATTTCCCCCAACATCATCCGGAAAAGCAGTGTGCCGATGACCATATCGTCACACTCATTTCCGGTACACCGGCAGAGCATGCAGAATACTGCATTGCTTCTCCGGTGTTTTTTGGTGATGGTGTGGATAATTCATCTGATTTATTGTTGTTGAATACCGATTGTGAAGATGATTGTACTGATTTATCGTCAAATCATCCGGTTGAAATAGATAATCATTCGGGAGAATCGGCATTGCCGGCTATTTTTTCGGATAAAACAGCGGGCGACTCCTTATTCTATGACGACGAAGCGCATCTGCCCGCTCTTTTTTCTTCGTCGATGGCCCACGAAGCGTATTATTACGGTGCAGATTTGTCGTTGTTGCGGTTGGACGATCGTCGTGCGAGCGGGATTTACCTTTCTTCGCGAGAAATTGAGAATCTCCCTTTGTGGAATTTCTCTTCAACTGCGTTTGCAGTGGATCTTTCGTCGGCAGATTCCTCCTTGTGGGATTCGAAGGAGAGTTATTTGTTTCAAAATTCGCATTGTCAGGTGGAAATGGCGATTTCCCAATGTCAAAATCCGCATTGTCAGGTGGAAATGCCAATTTCCCCTTGTGAAAATTCGCATTGCCAGGTGGAAATGCAAATTCCCCCCTTTGAAAATTCGCATTGCCAGGTGGAAATACAAATTTCCCCTTGTGAAAATCCGCATTGCCAGGTGGAAATACAAATTTCCCCTTGTGAAAATTCGCATTGCCAGGTGGAAATGCAAATTTCCCCTTGTGAAAATTCGCATTGCCAGGTGGAAATGCAAATTCCCCCCTTTGAAAATCCGCATTGCCAGGTAGAAATGCAAATTTCCCCTCGTGAAAATGCATATTGTCTTCCTAAAATAGAGAATCTCCCCATTGGATTCTCGTTTCGTCGTGCTATACTGACTGCAATTGGCCGGATTCAAAGCCGGAATAAGCAAAAGAGCACAAAAACGAATCTCTCGTTGGTCAATCGGTGCAAAAATGAGAATTTATTCGAAGAAAATAGTACGCAGACGGTAGAGTTTATGCTCGTGGCCGCCAATCCAAAGTTAAAATCCGTCTGTTATACCCAATCTGCCTGTCTTGCGTCCGGGCGAAAGTCGATGGTTACGAAAAGCAATCCGCCACGGCGGTCGTTGTTCGAGCGTTTCCTGATACTGGTGGTTCGCACCGCCATTATCTGGCATTACAATCTCCGGCATCCGGATGCGCCCTACACCGAATCGGGTAAAAGTCGCACAAAACGAGGCAGCTTTTTCTATGAAGAGCCTTTGAACGACTATTGCGCCGGGTTGCTTTATGCATCTGGCCTGGTTGTGGTGGCTGTTGTTTTTGGTCTCTGGATAATGCCGGCGTTACGCTATTATCCCGGACCGGATACACAGTGTGTCGATGGGGTAGGTGTTTTGCATTCCGGTAGGGCGCCACCCGTTACGTTGATGGGTTAGTTGTTATTTTTTTTCTTTTATTCGCTTCGAACCCGATAGTGGCCGGATATAACCGGAAGACAAGCCCCGGCTTGAGGGTGGTGAAGCAGTTATTTTTTTAAATTTTATATTTTACAAGATGAAATCGTATATTAATATTTACTCAGTAGGCACTTATGCCGATAATGCCATTCAAAACGTGACAGATTCGCAAATTGAAGGCATACTCACCAACAACCTCTATCTCGAAGTAGTTGCTCAGCGACGCTTGCAAAGAGATGCGATATCCAACAAAAACACTAGTTTGACTGATCAGTTAAAAGAGTCGATGCAGCTGGTTAAGGATGCTATTTCTGCCGTTCAAAGCGGGATAAATGATGCGCAATACAGCTCGACTGAGCTGATCAGAAAACAAGCTGCCGTGTTGGCAGTAGAGTGGCCTAAGGTGGCAAATAGATGGAATAAGCTGCGGCAGAATCATGTGCTTGCTTATGTCAACGAGCTAATCGATTTTCTGAGTAAGGAGACCGTGAAAAAGGCGTTGACAGATTGCAACCTGCTGCCCCGTCTTGCCCTTTTAGAGAGTCGCCTGGTTCAATACAGGACTGTGTGGATTAGCCGCGGCGATCACAATACCGAGTTGCGAAATGGTACAAGCCCCTGTGGATACAGTCAGCCTTTGTTGCAAAGCATTAAGCTTTTCTCCGATTATGTACGTGCCATGGCGGCAGAGACCCGAAACTCAAAGTGGGAGGCTCTCGACAAGCAGCTGCAGGGGCGTTTTCTGGAGTATAAGGATGCCTCGAAGGCGCGACCCAAAAAGCAGGCAACAGACGCAGCTCCGGCAGAAGCTCCGGCCTCTACGGCAAAGAGCAATACGTCTGCCGCAAAGGGCGATGTGGCTTAGTGCTCTCTTTCGATAAGTAACGGAGGGTCGGTTATTGTATAGCCGACCCTCTTTTTTTTGTTTTATGCCCAATCAGAATTCCGAAGAGATAGACTGTTTTGGTGCGGATGTGGCCATTGTTTGGCGACAAAACAGAAGATAGTATTAATGAGTTGAATAAAGTGCGGGCAGCCTGATTTTTTTTGTACATTTGCAGATGTTATATTATATGTGAATTACATGCAGGAACTAAATTTTGAAATTGAAAAAGAAGACTTAGGCGAAACCACAATAAGGATTCCATTTAATCCGTCTGATATTAAGATGGATACTCAAACTGTCAATCTTGGTTATGTCTTCGAGATGCTTGAAAATGGAGAAATTAATCTTAAACCGGATTTTCAACGTTCAGCAGATTTATGGTCGGAAACGCAGAAAAGCAGGTTGATTGAATCTATTCTCTTAGGGATTCCGTTGCCTTCTTTTTATTTTAATGAAGACGAATCGGGTAATTATGAAGTGATAGATGGATTGCAGCGTTTGTGTGCATTGAAAGATTTTATTCCAACGGCCAACGAACGGCAGGAAAAAAGAATAAATTCGAAGCTAAAACTACAAGGGTTAGAATTTTTAGGAGATCAGTATGATGGAAAGTGTTATGATGATTTAAGTCGCGAAGATAAAAGACGAATTAGCGGACACAAAATAACATTGAATATTATCAACAAAACAACTCCTCAAAGAGTAAAATATATAATTTTCAAAAGGGTTAACACTGCCGGGTTAGAATTGACGGCACAGGAAATGAGACATGCTTTAAATCAAGGTTTTCCTGCAGATTATATTGCTTTATTGGCCGCTAACAGTGAGTTTATTCGTGTTACAAATAATAAACTTCGGACTAAAAGAATGGAGGACAGGGATTTTGCAAATCGCTTTTTAGCATTTTATTTGACGAATGATATTGAGGGACTTAAGGCGAAATATGAGGGAGAATTGGATGTGTTTCTAAATTCATCACTCGAAGATTTGGATAAGATGAAGGGGGATGAAAATAGAATGAAGAAGATCACACATGATTTTACGGAATCGATGAATTTATCTTACGAGATATTCAACAAAGAGGCTTTTCGAAAGCCCAATAAACCGAATGAACAGCGAAATCCAATATCAAAATCTGTATTCGATACAATTAGTGTGAACTTTGCATGGCTCACAGATGGGCAAAGAAACGAGTTGAGAAATAGAATAGATGATTTTCGAATAAAATTTATTGGATTGTTTGACGATAAGAAGTTTCATAATTCTGTGTCAACGGGTACTGGCAAAAAACCGAATGTCGAAACCCGATTTACCGAAGTTTGTAATTTAATCCAAAGCATAATTAAAAATGATAACCAAAGTAAAGATCAATAATTTCAAATCGCACTTAGATACAGCTGTTCAATTATCCAACCTAAACATCCTTGCAGGGGTAAATGGGATGGGTAAATCCTCATTTATTCAGGCTCTGCTGTTGCTGCGTCAATCCTTTGCAAAGAATCAATTGTATGGTTTGGAGCTTATGAATGGAGATTTATGTAAGATTGGCAGCATACAGGATGCTATTGCTCTGTCGGCAGAGGAAAATTCCATTCGTTTTTGTATTGCAGATAGTAGCTATCAATCGGAACTTGATTTGATGTTTAATTTTGAGGAGTCGGAACTTTCAAAAACTTTTATTCCCTGTCACTCGTCTATGGGTGAAATCCCTATAAGTAAACTGAGTCTCTTTAATTCAAATTTTCAATATTTGAGCGCATACAGAAACGGACCAAGTGATGATTTTACGAGTGATACCTATCAGGTAGAACATCTGCATCAAATATCTGTAAAAGAGGGAAGGGGCGAAATGACGGCTCACTATATCGATTGTTATGGCAATGAACCCATTTCAATTGTATCGTTGAGGCATCCTGATGCAAAGGATGATTTGTTGAAAACTCAAATTGGATTCTGGCTGCGGGAATTTTCCCGAAACATCAACTTACATATTTCTAAAACAACGGAAACCAATTATAAAATCGAATACAGTTTTGATAGGGAAAAAAACCTGCCAACTACCCGTTTTAAATCAAAAAACGTTGGATTTGGTATAACCTACGATCTGCCTTTGCTGACTGCCATATTAAGTGCCAAACCCAATGATTTGATTGTTATTGAAAATCCCGAAGCGCATATTCATCCTTCTGCTCAGGCAAAGTTGATGGAACTAATATGCAAAGCGGCCGAAGCGGGTGTGCAGTTTATTATCGAAACTCATAGTGATCATATCGTAAATGGTACGCTGGTTGCAACAAAAAAAGAGTTGATTCGTCCCGAAAGCATTGCAATGTATTATTTCGATCGTGATGAAACAAAACACTTCACGAAGCCCGTTTTTCTGCCGGTAGAAAAAGGCGGGAAAATAAGAAAACCACCGGTTGGTTTTTTTGATCAACTGGATAAAGATTTGGAGACTTTAATGGGATTCTGAAATATGGATAAAGGTAAACCGCATGTTCAGGCTTTTGTCCTGTTTCCTGAACCTGAAAAGCAGCATTTTTACATGAAAGATGACATTGGTTTTCAATCAGAGGAATTTTTGAGAAAATTTCTCTTGAAGATCAATGCGTGTAAAAGTCTGATTGAAATTGAAAATTACCAGGGATATTACGATGCTGAGAATGTTGAAAAGTTCATTCAGCACTACCATCTGTTAGAAGAATATTATCCCTCAAAACCAAGCAGACTATTAAGAAGTCAGTTAAAGGCCTGGGATAACTGGAGAGATGAACGATTTTCTATTGAAGAGAATGAATGTACACTGTTGGGCTGCGCGATAAGCAATGACAGCTTTACAGAACTTGTAGTGCGTTCGCGTGAGGAAGAGAATAACAGATATATTATAGTCTCCCACCATGCCTTACACATTCCAACAGGAACTATTCATCAGGTTGAATTCGAATCTAAAACATACCCGGTAGCGTGTATCGAACTCGCTAATTTACCTTCGTGGTTTTCCGATAACCGTATGCCACAACGAAACTACCACCCAAGTCCCAAACACGGCGAAAATGGTGTAGGAGAATGGAAGGATGCCTCCAGGCTCCTTTGTAGTCACAATCGTGCTGGCTTATTGCTACTCCGGGCAATTGGAAGTCCCGAATTAGATGAACTCTATCTGTTCGACGAACAACCGGGGAAGTTTATCACCTTCCGCTACGAAGGAGATAACACCCTGAATCAATACCATGCGTATCATCTGGAAAATGAAAACGAAGTGCCAACTACAATTAAGAAATTACACATAAAACTCTGCGAACTAACCCGCGATGTATAGAAAATAATATGCCAAAACACGGGCAGGCAAAGAGATTGGGGGAAGTGTGCTATATTGCTGTGCCATTGTTTGGCCACAAAACAGAAGATAGTATTAATGAGTTGAATAAAGTGCGGGCAGCCTGATTTTTTTTGTACATTTGCAGATAAATAATTGTGCAATCATAAAATAGATTGGGTATGGCCTCTACAAACCTGTTAGATACAAAAACATTGACCTTGAACGAGATACTGGGTAATGGGAAAATTTATTTCGTTCCTCAGTTTCAACGGGATTACTCCTGGGAACAGGATAATCTGGATGATCTTTGGGCTGATTTGTTAAATATTTACCAAACTTCCGGCGAAGCTCATTATATGGGCTCCATTGTTTTGCAGGTAAAAGGGGAGCCCGGCGATAAGCAATTTTGGATTATCGACGGTCAGCAGCGCTTTACAACCCTCAGTTTGTTGACATTGGCCATTATTAATAAGCTGAGACTACTGGCCGACTCGGGAATCGACGCCGATGCAAACCGGGAAAGAGCCGATTTGGTGATGAAGCAATATATGGGTCAGAAGGATCCTTCGTCGCTGCTCTATTCCAGTAAATTGTTTTTGAACGAAAACAACGATGGCTTTTATCAACAGCGATTGCTTACATTCAGATCACCTGTAAATTATGCTAAGTTAATCGATTCGGACAAACTTTTGTGGAATGCCTATCAGTTTTTTGTAAAGCAGATAAACGAGTTGTTTCTGACCGAAACAAACGGAGAAAGAATTGCCTCTTTCCTGACTAAATTAATCGGAGAGCAATTGATGTTTATTCAAATCACAGTGGTAGATGAATTAAATGCATATACCGTTTTCGAAACATTGAATTCGAGAGGCGTGGAACTAACTTCGACGGATTTGTTGAAAAACTATCTGTTTTCGCTCGTGGCTAAAAGTGCGAACGACTTGCAGGCAGTTAAAACTCAATGGAAAAAAATTATTGATGCCATTGGGCTTAAAGATTTTCCTGTTTTTCTGAGGTATTATCTCAACGCCCGATCATCTCTGGTCGCAAAAGATCAGTTGTTTAAGAGCATAAAGAGGGTCGTTAAAACAGATCAGCAGGTTTTGGATTTGTTGGATCATCTGGAAAATTATGCCTATACCTACAATGCCTTGTGTGATCCCGAAGATGAGCTGTGGCTCAACGATAAGCAGCTGAAAGAAGATATAGGTAGCCTGATGTTGTTTCAGGTATCTCTCTGTTATCCATTGCTGATGGTGGCTTATGAGAAACTCCGGTTTGCAGAGTTTAAAAAACTATTACACGGGATAGTGGTTATCTCTTTTCGTTACAATGTAATTTGCAAATTGCAGACCAACGAGATGGAAAAAGCATACAACAAAACGGCCAATAAAATATGCGGCGAAACGATCACTACCGCTATCCGGGCTATGGCCGATTTGAAAGATCTGTACATCCCTGATGACGTTTTTCGAATTTATTTTGCACTAAAATCATTCAATACATCCAACAGTCAGCAAAAGAAGATTGCCCGATACATTCTTTACAAAATAGAGAGCCAACTGGATAACGGAATTAAAACAGACTTTATGCTGGACGATGGTACAATAGAGCATGTACTTCCCGAAAACAGGGATGAACACTGGAGTTCTGTTTTTACTGACGAAGAACACATTAATTATGTGTATATGCTGGGAAATCTCACTCTGCTGGAGCCTAAACTGAATAATATAAAAGCCGGACAGAAGCCGTTTGAGGAGAAGAAAGAAATATATCAAAACAGCAAATACGCTCTGAGTAAGGAGATTGCCGGTGCAGAATGGTCCATTAAAATGATTAAACACCGACAGGCTTCGCTGGCTAAAACCGCCACAGGGATTTGGAAAATATCCGGTCGTTGAGATTTCGGCGTGAGCCCGGTACAACACTGGCCGAACAGATATAAGCTCTTTTTTTGGTTATGGGGGTGGGGAGTTTGATTCTATTTGAACCTATATGAAACGATTTTTTATCAATTTCCCCGATTTTTATCTATATTTTTGTCAATTGCAATATTTTTTTAGAGTTTTTTTCTTGATGAATGCCACGATTTGGCAATGTTGCTCTCTATTTTTGCGGTCTGAGCATGGTGCGATTATCAATAGAATATTATTAGCATCCCCCGGTTATTTAACAGTTCATTGTTGGGGATGTAAAATATTTCAATTACATTTGTGCCGGATAAGTAGTTATGCGATAGGAAGGGGTTCTCGTTTGTCGCTGATTGTTTTAGTCGCTGTGGGGCGGCTATTAGTTGCCTATATTCCTGAATTTCAAGGCTATTGTATCCGTAATCTCCTATTGTGTAAGATACAATAAAAAGAAGTAGTATGAAAAACACCGCAAGCCTTATTATTCACGCACCACCCGGTGTTTCGACACTCTTCGGATTGACCTCGAAACCATTCCTGACTTTAAACTTATCATTTTACTTATTCTAATTGCATTTCTTATGAAGAAGTTTTTATCCCTTCTCTTTTTATCCCTTCTCGTGTGTGTGGGGGGTGTTCGCGCGGATTCTGTATATTTGCAAAATGCCGGTAATTTGTCGAATCAAATATCTTATCCAGGTAATATAACTGAGCTAACAATCTCTGGAAATATGGATTCCAGAGATTTTGAGTACCTTCGTAATAATTTGACTTATCTCAGATCATTGGATCTTAGCCAAGTGCAAATAGTTTCGTATAGTTGGATTTCTGTTAGTGGCGAATTACCTTCTTATGCTTTTAAAAATCTCTGGCTTGAAAAGCTGGTTTTGCCCAGTACAATTACCAAAATTGGGGACAATGCCTGTAGTTATATTTCGATTAAATCAATTATAATTCCCGCCACTGTTACTTCAATAGGAAATTCTGCGTTTGGGGGTTGTGGCAACCTTAAGTCGATTGTCATACCCAACTCAGTAACTTCGATTGGTAGTGGGGCTTTTGAATATTGTTATGACCTGACTGATATTACTGTTCAATCTAACAATGCCAATTACTCATCTCTTGATGGCGTATTATATAACAAGGATAAAACGACGTTGATTCAATTTCCGGGAAGTAAAGCCGGTGAATACTCTACTCCTAATACAGTAACTACGGTAGCTGATGGCGCGTTTAAATATTGCAAAAGACTAAAGAAAATCAATATATCCAACTCGGTTATTAGTATTGGATCTTCTGCATTAGTTTTTTGTGATTCGCTTACGCAGATCTCTCTGGGTAGTGGAGTGAAAAGCATTGGTTTTATCAATTCTAGCAACAAAAACCTTATTGATATAGTTATAGATGCCGCAAATACGAATTTTAGCTCCTTGGATGGTGTATTATTCGATAAAAATAAATTAACATTACTGAGATATCCTGCCGGAAAGAAAGGATCTTACACGATACCCGGTAGTGTAACCAATGTGGGCGAAAGCTCTTTTTATTCTTGTGGAGAGCTCACAAGTGTTGTTATCCCCAATTCTGTAACTACTATCGGCTCGAGCGCATTTAGCTATTGCAATAAACTGAAAAACGTATCCATTGGAAGTGGTGTGAAATCTATAGGGGATTATGCTTTTGGAGGGAGTGGTTTGAAAGTTGTAAAATGCTTGAGTTTAACCCCCCCGACGATTATTTCGAATCCATTTCCTTCATCTGTTTCGGTATTCGTGCCCTCTACTGTAGCCCAAACAAACTACAAAGCTGCTTCGGGTTGGAGTGCTTTGCCGATTTTTGCACCTGGATTTACCACCTCCGCAATCTCTCTCAGTGGACTGATTTCTGCACCTGCGGAAGCTTCATCCGACCAAAAATATTTCACTGTGTCCGGCGCATTTCTGCCGGGAGATGTAGTGGTGACTGCCCCCGCTAACTACGAAATATCATCCACCTCGGGCAGCTCGTTTGCTGCAGCGACTCAAGTAACACTATCGCCTGTTGAGGGAGTGTTATCTGGGTTTGATACAATTTTTGTCTGCCTAAAACCCGGATTGGCATTGAATACCTATACCGACAAAGTGACAATTGCTTGCAGTGGATTGACCTCTCAATACGTTACCCTAAATGGAATTGTCAGAAATACGCCCGATGCAATAGACGTTCGTGTGGCCGGTACGCTTGGTTCATTGTTGTCCGAATCGGAAAAAAAGACAATCACAAAGCTTAAGATTACGGGCAATATCGATGTGCGTGATTTTAAATGTATGCGTGATAGCCTGCCGCTGTTGTCTGAGTTAGATATAAAAAGTGTAGATATCAAAGAATGCAGATATAGTGCGTATCCCTGGCAATCTGCTACGGATTATGCCGCCAATGCTATTCCCGATGACTGTTGGTCTTATAAAGCATATAATTATGCAGGAAAGAAAACGCTTAAATCAATTGTTTTGCCTGACAATATAACCTCTATTGGGAGTAATGCATTTAATGGTTGTACCGGGTTAACAGCTATTACTATTCCCTCCAGCGTTACCGCTTTAGGCAGTTCTGCGTTTAGTGGTTGCACGAACCTGAAAACAGCAACTTTATCTGCAGGGTTATCAACTATTCCTGACGGATGTTTTTCCAGTTGTTCTGCATTAGAGGCAATTGATATACCTTCGGCTGTTACGTCTATTGGTATTACTGCTTTTTATTCATGTAGTGGTTTATTGTCTATTTCTATTCCGGCATCGGTTACGTCTATTGGTACTTCTGCTTTTTCTGGTTGCAGTGGTTACAAAATGACATGCCTACCAACCACACCACCTACAACAACGCTCTCAGAAATGATGGGTATAAACAGTAGTTATTACTCAACCGAAACAAACAACAATGCCGTTGTAATAAAAGTACCCACCGGCCAGGTCGATGCATACAAGAACAAGTGGGGTACGGCTACAGGTGTAATATATATCGATAATGAAGTAGCGGTAGTGGTAAATGTGCCTACTGAGGGTAAATTAGCTACATCGATTTACGAACAAACCAAGATACACCCGACGACTGTTACTAAACTGACTGTAACGGGGGTGTTGGGCAGTGCCGACTTTAGCTATATGCAAAGCAATATGAAGTTGTGCTACGATATTGATTTGGAAGGTGTTTCAATGGTTGATTTCCCGACCAGTGCATTTTCCGAGCGGGCTTATATGTTCTCTCTCAAATTGCCCTACAATCTCAAAACAATCGGGAGTAATGCATTCTACAAATGCCGGGGTATTCGGTCTGTTTCTATCCCCAATAGTGTAACGAAGATTGGTGCATCTGCTTTCTACGAATGCAATGCAATCAATACACTGAAGCTGTCGGATGGGTTGACCACTTTGGGAGAATCTGCCTTCTACAATTGTAAGAATTTGCCTTCAATTACCATTCCAAATGGTGTAATATCCATTCCGGCATCTTGTTTTAATGGTTGTGAAGGCATTAAAGCCGTTCTCTTTCCCAATTCAGTAACTACAATTGGTAATTCTGCATTTAGTGGATGTCGTATCGACACTATTTATTTGCCCAATACTGTGACCGTAATTGGCGATGAAGCCTTTTCCAGCTGCCCGGTTAAATCAATTATCCTATCAAATTCGTTGACATCTATTGGTCGTTCCGCTTTTAGTGCATATTATCTGGATAACATTGATTTTCCCAATACGCTTACATCCATTGGTAGTTATGCGTTTAGCAGTGCCGGTTTCAAATCATTATCTTTGCCCAACAGTTTGAAAACTATCGGATCGTATGCTTTTCGCTACTGTGATTCTTTAAAAAATATAATTATTCCCAATCGAATTACTGAGATTTCTGCCGGTTTATTTCAAGGTTGTGATAAGTTGGCCTCCATTGACATACCGGCTAACGTATCTACAATAGGAGAATATGCATTTGGAAATTGTATCGGGTTGAAGTCTGTCAGCTTAAGTCCCAATGTATCGAGTATTGGGAATACAGCCTTTAGCGGTTGCTCCAATATTACTCAGATTACCAGCTATCGACTCACTCCTCCGGCATTGGGCACGAATGTATTCAGTGGGATTAGTCAGCAAACCTGTAAACTTCGCATTCAGCAGGATGCCGATTTCGAAGCCTACTTCAATGCACCGCAGTGGGGTTATTTCCTCAATGTAGAGCGCATCAACCTTACCGGAAAGCTGGGGGATAGCAACGAAGACGGCGCTATCAATATAGTAGATGTGGTGAATGTGGTGAATTATATTCTCGAAAAACCGGTCACAAAGTTCAATATGCTCTATTCGGATATCAACAAAGATGGTAGCATCAATGTGATCGATGTGGTGCAATTGGTGAAAATGATTACTTCGGCACCGGCCAATGCGCCTGCTCTTCGCTCCGCATCGGCTCAGCTCAACACCGGCTATTGGGATGTGGCCAACGGTCTCTTCTCTGCTCATCTGCCGGGGGGTATGCGTGGTTTCGATGTTGCATACACCGGTTCGCTGCGGGCACTGCCTGCGCTCGATGGCTTTGTGACCTGCGCCTATACCAAAAACGGGGAGCAACACCTGTTGGGCTACACCACCAACAACGCCCTCTCTACCGATGCGCTTACCCAACTCTTTGGTCTGAGCGATAACGGAGCTATCACGGCCATGACTTTTGTAGGCGACAATGGCTCACCCATTACCCTGATACAAAGTACCGCTACCGACATAGCCCGCCTGGCTGTAAATGAGCTGGTGGTGGTCGAAAACGGAATGATACGTTGTCCGGAATCTTGCGGCACAGTCATCGGTATGCAGCTCTACAACGCCGGCGGTGCACTTGTGGCAACCTCTGCAACGGGCACACTGGCTTTGCCGGCACAAGCCAAAGGCATCTGTATGCTTCGCGTAAAAACTACCCGCGGAAGTTTTAGTCGTAAGTTTGTTTTTTAATGCGTCGGAACAGAAATATATGAAACGAACACTCCTTATTGCCTGGCTCACGGTCGTGTGCCTGAGTCAGGCGTTTGCCCAACTGCAATTGTCATTACCCACCCTCTCTGCCGATGGCGGCGCAACACTGGCGGTGCCGGTTTCGCTATCCAACAGCAGCGCGGTCACGGCTTTGCAGTTCGAGGTCACTTTCCCCACCGACTTCGAATATACCGGCATTGCACTCACGGCCCGCAAGGCCGACCACACGGTGTCGGCTACCGTGGTATCGCCCGGGCTTGTGCGGGTGCTTATCTACTCGCCCACGCAGGCGGCCTTTAGCGGCAGCAGCGGGGCAGTGGTGCAGCTGAGCTTCCGGGTAGGCGTCGCGTTGGCCAGCCATACCATAGGCCTGACAAATGTGGTGCTTAGTAATGCGGCGGGTGCGTCGCTCACGGCCACCACCACCTCCGGCAGCATCACCATAAACGGTCCGAAGGCAGAAATCAGCACTTCGCAAATCGACTACGGACGTGTGGTGAGCGGGAATTACGGCTACGGGTATATAACCATATACAACCGCGGAAACCGGTCGTTCTCTGTTTCGTCGGCTACAGTTACCGATGCTCATTTTGTGGTGACTACCACCCTGCCGGTTACGGTAAGTGGCTACAGCAGCAGGCAGATTGCAGTGCGGTTTTACAACAGCGCGGGCGACGACACTTTTGCGGGCGATCTCACCCTCACTACCACAGATCCCGATGCCTCCCGGGCCAGCTTCAGGGTGGGCCTCAAAGCGACGGCCTACTCCCTCAACACCGCCCAATTGGGTAGTGTGACCGGCAAAACCCGCACAGAGGTGCGCATACCCATAACCATGAGCAATCAGGTGCCCCTTTCTGCTATTCAACTGGAGGTTGCCCTGCCCGACTCTGCCCGATTTGTGGCCAACTCGGTGACGCGGGGTGCGGCTATCCCTTCCGGCTTTCAGCTTTCGGTCAATCAGGTAGGGCGGTTGCTCAAAATCATCTGTTATACCACGGATAACTCCACCATTCCGGCCTCTGCCGGCGAATATTTTGCATTTCGGGTAAGCATGAACGAATACCCGGGCAGCTATCCCGTTACATTCAGTCAGGCTATTCTCTCGGATGCGCGGGGGCAAAATGTGCTCTCATCGAGTACAAACGGAGCTATCCAACTTACATCGCCGCGTTTGTCGCTCTCTTCGTCCATCGCTTTTGGTGTGCTCAACGTGGGGCAGGCTGTTTACGAAAAATCCTTTTCCATCAGTAATACGGGAAACGAACCGTTGATTGTTTCGGCTATCAACTTCAGCAATACGAAGTTCCGCGTCAAAAGTGTGACGCTGCCTTTTACCCTGGCGGGCGGGACAAGTAAAAGCCTGGTGATGCAACTGACGGATGTGGAGCCCGGTTTGAAATCGGCCGAAATGACGGTTCTCTCCAACGAGCGTACTCCGGTTATCTCTTCGACGCTGAGTGCGGAAATAATTGCCAATTTCGAGATTGCCGCGCTCAATCTGACAGCGCGCCCGGGCAATCAGACGCAGTGCGATTTTAGTCTGCGCAACGATATGAACATTTCTGCTTTTCAGTTCGACCTCGCACTCCCGCAGGAGATATCGCCGGCTTCGCTCACCCTGTTGCCTACAAGTCGCCTGGCGGGTTGGTCGCTCGAATGCTCCAAATTGACCAACGGACAGTTTCGTATTATGGCCTATTCGCCTACCAACACGGCTATTACCGGAACTACCGGAGTTGTGTTTAGTGTGCCTTTTCAGTTGCCGGTCACCATGGTTCAGGGCAACTACAATGTGGTGCTGGGCAACATCATTATCGCCAATGCCAAAGGCGAAAATGCCGTCACCAAATCGACCAATGGGGTGTTGACAGTTACCGCCATACCGACCGCCATTTCTTTGGCAGAGCGGGATGAGCCTCTTATTTGCCAAACCGCTGAGGGTGTGCGAATAACCACAAACCGGGCGTCGGACATCGCGTTGTACGACCTGAGCGGGCGATTGCTCTACCGCAACTGTGGCAGCGTAGGCGTAGCGTTTATCCCTTTAAAAAGCGGATTTGCAGGTGTTGTGCGGGTGACAACCTCCGATGCTGTGATTCAAAAGAAAGTGATGAAATAGAGTTAGAGCGTATCAGAATTAGAGTTTATAAGAATGAAGTGCTGCCGGTGTAAGTCGTGAGATTTGCACCGGTTTTTTTTGGCCGGATAATGCGGTTTACAGCTTACGAACAATATTTAAAGTCGGCATGTTACTGTGAGAGAAATAAGTTTCGTATATTTGCTTAGAAAAAATAAGTCCGGTTATGATAAACTCAGCTATTCTTATCTATTTACCCCAGGTAATAGAACTATTTAATAAGCATAAGATTAAAAAAGCCTATATTTTTGGGTCCGCAGTAACAGACAGGTTCAACAACAATAGTGATGTTGACTTTCTGGTAGATCTTCAGGATGGATTGAATCCGGTGGAAGCCGGGGAGCATTTATGGGATTTAGAATATGAATTAAAAGATTTATTGCATCGGGAGGTTGATCTGCTAACCGAACGCTCCCTAAAGAATCCCTATTTTATTTCAGAAATCAACTCTACCAAAGTGAATATTTATGGATAATAACACGAATAAAATTTTAACGGATATATTAATCTGTATTGATAATATTGAGGTTTATCTGGGTGAAGATAAGATTTTTAGTGTGTATGATGCAAATCAGTTGTTGCAGGATGCCGTTGAACGCAATTTAATCACAATTGGCGAAGCTGTTAATTTGTTGTTGAAGAAAATGCCGGATATTGCTATTTCAAACGCCCGTAGAATTGTTGACACCCGAAATAAGCTAACGCATGGGTATGATGAAATTGAAAATGTGCAGGTCTGGAATATTATAATCAAGCATTTACCTGTATTGAAACTAGAGGCAGAGGCGCTGATTTTGAAGTAAAGTCCTGTTTTGAGTCTGCCCAAATATTTTCCGTATCTTTGCACTTCCAGATTTATTCCGAAAAAGATAAAATATGACACACGGATTCATAAAAGTGGCGGCTGCGATACCCCCGGTGAGGGTGGCCGATTGCGAATACAACGGCAGTCAGATAGCCGCAATGATGCAGCAGGCAGAGGCACAATCGGTGGCTATTGTCTGTTTCCCCGAGTTGAGCCTTACGGCCTATACCTGTGGCGATCTGTTTCATCAGCAGTTGTTGCACGATGGGGCAATTTCTGCGCTTGGCCGGTTGCTGGCAGACACGGCCCATCTGTCGGTGACCGCTATTGTGGGCATGCCCCTCCGTGTGGGCAACCGGCAATACAATGTGGCGGTGGCATTTCAGGGTGGGAAGATTGCGGCGGTTGTGCCCAAAACATTTTTGCCCAACTACAGCGAGTTTTACGAAAAACGGTGGTTTGCTTCGGCAACCGATGCCGGCTTTACGGAGGTAGAGCTGGCGGGTCAGCGCGTGCCCTTCGGCACCGATATTCTGTTGCAATGCGGTGGCGCATCCGTGGCTATCGAGCTGTGCGAAGATCTTTGGGTGCCCATTCCTCCAAGCTCACACCATGCCATAGCGGGTGCACAGATTATATTCAACCTGTCGGCGAGCGATGAGACTATTGGCAAAAACGACTACCTGAAATCGCTGATCGCGCAGCAATCTGCCCGCTGTATAGCCGGCTATGTGTATGCGTCGGCCGGTTTTGGCGAATCGACCACCGATTTGGTTTTTGCCGGCAACGGACTGATTGCCGAGAACGGAACATTTCTGGCTGAGTCAGAGCGTTTTTCGTTTGATGAACAATTGATTATAAGTGAAATAGATATAGATAGACTGGGGGCAGACCGCCGCAAAAACAGCAGCTTTATGCCGGCGCGAGTGGCGGATGTCCGACCGTATCGGGTGGTATTGTGCTGCGAATCAGTACCGAAACCCCTGACACTCACCCGCTCAGTTTCGCCATTCCCCTTTATTCCCGGTGGTGCGGAACTGGAGAAGCGGTGCAGCGAGATTTTCAATATTCAGGTGAGCGGACTGGCGACACGGATGGTGCACACCGCTTGCCGTAAAGCGGTTTTGGGCATTTCCGGCGGACTCGATTCCACGCTGGCATTGCTCGTCTGCGTAAAGACCTTCGACAAACTGGGCATTCCGCGGCAAAACATTCTGGGCATCACCATGCCCGGGTTTGGCACCACCGGACGCACCTACAACAACGCGCTGCAGCTGATGGATGCGCTGGGCGTTACACGCAAGGAGATTGACATCAAACCGGCTTGTATGCAGCATTTTGCAGATATCGGACACGATGCCGGTGTGCACGATGTGACCTACGAAAACACACAGGCACGTGAGCGTACCCAAATATTGATGAACATCGCCAATCAGCAGGGCGGCATGGTGATTGGCACCGGCGATTTGTCGGAGCTGGCACTGGGGTGGGCTACCTACAATGGAGACCACATGTCTATGTATGGCGTAAATGCCGGTGTCCCCAAAACCCTTGTGCGTTATTTGGTGTCGTATGTGGCGCAATCGGGCGCCGACGATGTATCGCGTGCTACGCTGCTCGATATACTGGATACGCCTGTCAGTCCGGAGCTTTTGCCAACGGATGAGAATGGCGATATTGCCCAAAAAACGGAAGATCTGGTGGGTCCCTACGAGTTGCACGACTTTTTCCTCTATTACACGGTGCGTTTTGGCTTCCGACCCGCCAAAATTTTCTACCTGGCGCAGCATGCGTTTGCCGGGAAGTACGACCAAGAGACAATCCGCCGCTGGATGAAGGTCTTTTTCCGTCGCTTCTTCAATCAGCAATTCAAACGCTCCTGTCTGCCCGATGGACCCAAAGTGGGTTCGATCAATCTGTCGCCACGGGGCGACTGGCGTATGCCGAGTGATGCTTCGTCAGCGTTGTGGTTGGAGGATTTGGAAGATTTGGAGGATTTTGATTATAAAAAAGAATTAACCAATCGATTGTCTGAAAAATATTTGTAAAGTGAAAGTTAGCATAAAACAAAAGCCCCGTTTCGACCTGCGAAACGGGGCTTTTTAATCTCTGTTTAAATGATGTTTAAAGACTACTCTTTCACCAGTTTAAACTGATGTTTTTCGCCGGAAGCTGTTACTAATTGCAACAGATAGATGCCATTGGGTTGGCTGCTCAAATCGATGCGAAGTACGCCGCCAACCGGTTGTTCAGTAGAAGTATAAATAACCTTTCCCTGCATATTTGTCACAATCATTTGCGCGCTGCTCACAGCATCGTCGGCATAGAGCTCAAACAGACCACGGGTTGGATTGCGCAGCAACCCGATACGAAGCACAGGTGTTTCGATGCCGGTCGATTTCTGAATTTTCAATTTGCCGGCAGTATAAAGCTCCGACAAATCCCAGGCCAGATCCACCGGCAAAGTGGGCAAATTTACTGTGGCAAATTTTCCTTCGATAGTCGTTGCCAAAAACAGTGGATAAGATGCGCCCGAAAACGGTGTGCCCGATTGCAGCAATACATTGAGTGTGCCGTTGCACGATAATTTACCCCCAATCACCAGTTGATCGTAGGATGTGGTGGTCACAATGCCGCCTTTTACCTGCAATTCGAGGTTGCTGTTGGCCTGCAAACTCAAATTTCCGGATATGGTGACCGGTCTGAGATTCGATGTTTTGTTGGAGGGCGCAATCAGTCCGCCTGCCATATTGGTGACAGAGCCTTTCACAATGCCGGCCCCTATCATTTTCCCGCCGGAGGCAATCACCACAGAGCCGCCGATGTATTTGTTGAAGTTGAGGATGCCGCCGCTGTTCACCGATACGCTTCCATTTCCCTTCAGACTGTCTGAAAGCAGGATAGTACCCCCATTGATAGTCGTACTACCGGTGTAGGTATTTCTACCGGTGAGAGTCCAGGTTCCGGTTCCTGTTTTGCGCACCGAACTTGTTCCTTTGATGATTCCGGCAAATGTAGCATTCTCGTTTCTGGCTCCTACTTCGATGGCCGAGTTGGTGATGGTGGCTGTGGACACGCCCGACAGGGTGCCAATGCGTGTGGTGGGATCGGTAGAAACCATATTTACCGGCCCTGCACCCAAATCCATTTTTACTTTTGCATAACCATACGTATTACTAATCAGGAAATCGGAAGCATCGGCAGCAGTTACATTTAGGGTTCCATCAAATGCAGACCAGTCGCCTTTCAGATAGGCTCTTACATAATCGGTTTGCAAATTAAAAGTACCACTGCCTTCTAGTTTTCCAAGATAGTAACATCTACCATCCAATATCATTTTAGGTGCTGCACCCGTAGGCACTACCATATCGAAGAGGCAATTATCGTCATAACCATCTGACGAACTAATCAAAAAAGTACCCCCTTTTAAAATGATTTTTTTTCCTATACCATAGTTTTTTGAAGCATTAGTTGTCAGTTTAAGTGTTCCTTCCTTTAAAATAGTTTGGTCTAGTAAAGTATTATTCTGACTAATATACAATGATCCGGTTCCTGTTTTAACCAGCGATTTTCCTTTAATAGCTCCCAACCAGGTCATTGTACCAGTTACATCTAATGTAGCACTATCGCCGGTAATGGTCAAACCTCTGTCCGAAACCTCCTGTGTGCCGGTAATGCGGAGCGTGGCGTTGCTTATTTTGAGTTTAGCAGGGTCGGAGCTGTTTACCCCAATTGCTCCATCTTTTATATCATTGGGCATTGATTTGGCTTCGAGCACCCCACCGGTAATGTTGGTTTCGCCGGTAAAGCTATTCAATGTGTTGACAATCAGTGTACCTGTGTTTGATTTCGTGAGAGAGGCTGTGCCACCGATAGAACCGGTGCCACCCACGATGTAGGTGTTTGCATTGTCGAAGCTCAACGCAGATGCCGGCAGTTCTCCTTTCAGCACAACAAAACGCCGACTGGCGGCATCGTTGAAAATCACTGTATCGCCGGGAGCAAAAATATCTGCTGTGCCCTGGTTGTAGAAGTTTGGTGTTTCGGCCAGATCCCACACGCCATCTGTGCCACCGTGCCACACCACACTGGTTGCTTTTCGCATAGGAGAAACGGTCAGTATCAGTTTGTTGTCCACAAATGAGAGCTTGGTTTTCTTGGCAGCATATCCTTCTACTTTAACGGCAGTCAGATTGCCTGCCAGACCGGCTGACGCAGATGCCAGGATATACTGACCATCGGCCAGAGTGCTGTTTACCGGTGAAATTTGTATGGTTGCCCCTGCTTTTACAATCAGTTTGCCTTCAATTTTTACAAAATCATTTTGGGTAGATGTTGGTTGATTGGACAAGCCCAATGCCAGTATAGCCCCGTCATTCAACACCAGCGAATCGCCGATAATGGCCGTGTCTGCCGCCTGTGCAGCACTACCCGGCGATAAAACCGACTCATATCCCAGAGATAACCCTTTTGTCAAAACAGGCTTTCCGGATATTTGTGCAAAACGGGCTAAAACAACACGAGAAGCCGTGAGTTTGCCATTGAGTGTAAATTCGCCGCTCCAAACATTGGTGATGCCGGAGTAGTCGTGCTCGCCGTTTAGGGTGAATTTGCCCGACGCCATTTTGTCTATCTCCATGTCGCCGGTGAGTTTGCCGGTACCCCCAATTTTCACCTCGTTAGCTGTAGCTATACGCAAATAGGCGGGAGATATAGCTGCCGAAAGAGTTAGTGTAGCAGGTAATACGCTGTTGACATCAAACATCACAGAATCGCGGTCTTTGTAAGCGACGCTTTTCCCGTTGTAATCTACCCAGTTTGCCGTGCTTTTATCCCATGTTGTTCCCGATTTCCAGGCAATCACACCCTCTGTCAGCATAGCCGAAGGCGGAGGAGTATCCATGCCACCGCCCAGATAAAAACCGGGATGAGGCGGCTGGTTGTATCCTGTGTTTTGCCAGCAAATCGCATTGCGGTATTGCGCATCGTGCATCAGCGTATAGAGTTTGCGGTTGGTGGGCGCAGTGGTGGTAAATATGCGGATTTTTGCATTATCTGTTGTGCGGAAAATAACCTCTTCCCGCCAGTCGCCGTAGATATCGGCCTGTATAACGGGAGTGGCCTTGGTGCCTTCGTTAGAAGCAACACCATAATTGGCGCCGTCAAAAATACGTCCCGAAGCATAATCGGTAATGCGTACCCCATCGAGCAATTCCTGCGAATCGTCTCCATCCCAGTTGATGACAAAGTTAAATGCCGGTGTGCCGGATGTTGCTATTCGTTCGCCTTTGCAGCTATAATATCCACCAATTACGTTCGACCACATTTCGGCGCCTTTCACGTTAGGATTCCAGTCGGCAGCGCAACCGCGACCCACATCAACACCGGCCAATGGGTGATACCAGATAATTTTTCCGGTGCGGGCATCGTGCAATTCCGACGATTTCATAATTCCCTCTTCGTGTACTTCCCATACCTCAAGACCTTTGCGGTCGGGGTCGAGGTCCGAAAGGTGCATCGCATCACCATGTCCGAGTCCGGTGGTGTACATCGGTTTTCCATCATCGTCGAAAGCTGCAGCACCATACACAATTTCATCCTTTCCGTCGTCGTCTATATCTCCCACCGAGAGGTTGTGGTTGCCCTGACTGCGGTAAAGCGGAAAGCCGTTGTTGGTATCGAATACCCAACGTTGCACCAGTTGCCCATCTTTCAGATCCCAGGCTGCAATAGCCATGCGGGTGTAATATCCACGACACATCACAATACTCGGCTTTTTGCCATCGAGATAAGCTCCACACGAGAGGTAGCGGTCGAGTCGGTTGCCGTATCCATCTCCCCATTCTGCATCGAGTTGCGCGCTGGTTGGGTTTTCGGTGTCGGGATGCCGGCGTGGATTGTAATATGCGGTACTGATTTCGGCGCCGGTGAGGCCACTGAAAACGGTCAGGTATTCGGGCCCGGCCAGAATATAACCGCTTGTATTCCGGTAATCTTTGGTGTCATCGTCGGAAGCGGCAGGCCCTTTGCTCAAATATGCCCCTTTGCCATCAATTACTCCGGGAGCTGTTTTGCAGGCCACTTCTGCTTTGCCGTCGCCATCGAAGTCCATCACTACAAATGTATTGTAATGGGCGCCGGCACGAATGTTTTTGCCCAGATTGATACGCCATAATTTCACACCGGTAAGCGTGTAAGCATCCAGATATACCTCGCCGGTGTAGCCACTTTGCGAATTGTCGTGCGCATTGGAGGGCACCCACATCTGAATGATTTCGTATTTGCCATCACCATCCACATCGCCAATGCTGGCGCTGTTTGGCGAATAGGTGTAGGCTTCTCCGGATGGCGTTTTGCCACTTGCCGGTACATCCAGAGTGAGCTCTTTGTAAATGGTCGCCCACACATCGCAGCTGTTGGTTTCTCCCGTTTCTACGCCGTTGCGAACGGTTTTTACGGTGTAGGATGTGGCGCCGGTGGCCGCTTTGTCGGTGTAGTTGGTGGCACCGGTAATGGGGGTTGCATTTAGCTTGGTGGCACCCCGGTAGAGGTTGAATGCCGTGTTTTGCGGGTCGCTCCCCAAAGCCCGCCACGAGATAAAAACCTGGCTGGTAGAGGTGCGGACAGCACACGGGGCGCGGTCAATTTTTTCGAGTCGTCTTTGTGCCTGGAGCAATAAGAAAGAGAAAAATAGCATCACAAAAAGAGTGCTGTGCCGATTGAATCGAAACTTCATCATAATAGGTTCGGTGTTAAATCAGGAGATTGTAGGTTTAATAATTGCCGCACTTGTGTGAGTGTGTCGGGCAATCTGATCTGATAGCAAAATTACAATTATTATAAATGAAAAATATGGATTTATGTTCATTTGAATGTAATAATTGCCTTTTGTGGAGATTCATTTACTCTTTTTTTTGAGAATTAATTCTGAATTGGCCAACAGATCTCTTATCCGAAATGATTGAAAACAAAAAAACAGGACAGTTAATTCGCTCAATTGATGAAAAATAACTACTTTTGAACGCAGAAACACAGATCTATTCTCTTCAATTTACAACCATGAGCAACATGTATCAACCTTCATTCTCTATCAGACAAACCCTGGTATTCAATAGTTTTGAACGGGTGGGGACCTGGTGGAATTACAAAGAGGTGATTAGCCCTTTTTCGCGCGTCTATCTGATTACCGATGGCGAGGGATGGGTATATCTGCACAACAAAGAATACCACCTTACACCCGGAAAGCTTTTTCTTATTCCCAAATTTTGCTTTCACTCTTACCGCTGCGATAGTTCCATGGGGCATTACTATTTTTGTTTTCTGGATGAAATAGCAGAGGGTGCCGGATTGTTTGATACATTTCGGTTCAATTGGCTGGTGGATGCCCGCGAGGGAGATATGGCGCTGATGAAGAGATTGATGGAGCTCAATCCGCACAGGCAGGTGCCGAATGCCAATCCGGCTAACTACGACAACAAAGAGACGGTCCACTCCTTTGCGCAGCGGGTAGAAAGGCTGAGTATTCCGGCAAGTCTGGAAACGCAGGGAATAATGATGCAGCTCACTTCGCGTTTTATTTCGAACGAAATGGCGACAACCACAACGCCGGATAGCACCATGAAGCGGTTGAGCTGTGTCACAAATTATATCGAGCAACATCTGAATAAGAAGATTACACTGCATGATCTGGCCGAAACAATTTGTCTGAGCCCCGACTATTTCTCGAAGTTGTTTTTGGAGGTAATGGGAATCCGGCCTCTGGAGTATGTGAACAGAAAACGGATAGAGCGGGCGCAAATGTTGCTGATAACCACCTCTTTTTCCATTCGGGAGATTGCCGAAAAGACGGGTATCTCCAACTACAGCTATTTTTCCACCCTATTCAAGAAGTATAGCCGGGTGACACCGGAGGAGTATCGGGCGCGGAGTTTCGAGTCGAAAGGATAGAAAAGCAGCAGCCGGCCACCTTAGCTCAAACAGAGAGCAAAAGATGAACCGGCCGCCAATATACAGAAGAGAACCACACCGGGTGGATATCTCATCAAATCAAAAACAACTACTCATTCAGGAAAATATACCGGATAAGCACCAGTGTAAAGAGCAGATACATCATCCAGTGCACCTGTTTTGCTTTGCCCGAGGCCACTTTAAGTATAGTGTAGAAGATAATTCCACCGGCGATACCGTTGGCAATGCTGTAGGTAAAGGGCATCAGCACAAAGGTCATAAAGGCCGGAAAGCCTTCGGTAAAATCGCTGAAATCGATATCGAGCACCGAAGATGCCATCAGCACACCCACAATAATAAGTGCAGGCGCAGTGGCCGATGCCGGAATAATGGCTGCCAGTGGCGAAATGATAAGTGCCATCAAAAAGAGGAGGCCGGTAGTGACGGCCGTCAGACCGGTGCGACCACCTTCGCCAATACCCGCTGCGCTCTCTACGTAGGCCGTAACGGTGCTGGTTCCCATCAGCGCACCAAACGAAACCCCGAAAGCATCCACCAGCATTGCCTTGCCTATCTTTGGCGAGTTTCCGTCTTTGCCAATCAGGCCGGCATTGGTGGCAGTTCCTACCAGTGTGCCAAATGTGTCGAACAACTCAACAAATGTAAATGTGAAAACCACAGTCCAGATACCCATGCTCAGTGCGCCTTTGATATCGAGCTCGCCCACGGCCAGTTTGCTGAAGTCGGGCAGGCTAAACGGAGAGAACTGGTCGGGAATAATCGTTACACCCATCGGGATGCCGATAAGTGTTGCGAGCACCATACCGATAAGCAGAGAGCCTTTTACCCGGCGTGCCATCAGGATAGCTGTGATGCCTAAACCAATCAGACAGAGCACCATCGACGAGTTGTGGAAGCTTCCCATGCCGATATTCCATTCGAAGAATTTGAGTGTGGCAGAGCCTCCGTTTTGCGAGAGGGCATCCATGGTGGGTGGTATTACGTTGGCCGAAACAACCATGATTTCGGAAAGTTTCAGTCCGATAATGGTGATAAACAGACCAATACCCACCGTAATTGCCCGCTTAAGCGAATCGGGCACGGCAACCACCAGAATCTGGCGTATGCGGGTAACTGTAAGCAGAATAAACACAAGTCCGGAGATAAACACGGCACCCAGCGCTACGCGCCAGGGCATACCCACACCGGCCAGTGCCACGGTGGCAAACAGGGCATTGAGCCCCATGCCCGGTGCCAGTGCAATGGGGAAATTGGCCACCAGCCCCATGGCGATGGTGACAAAGCCGGCAGATATGGCGGTCGCAAAGAATACCGCGCTTTTGTCCATGCCGGTAGCAGACAGGATATTGGGATTGAGAAACAGGATGTAGGCCATGGTCATAAATGTGGTGACACCGGCTACAATCTCTGTTCTGACATTCGTCTTATTCTCTTTTAGTTTGAATAATTTTTCCAGCATAATCTTTCTGTTTAGAGATTAAAGATTCCATTTTACAGCCAGAGTCGGACGGATCTTGAAGCCATCGTGACCGGCAAAGTCATTCGATAATTCGATTTCGCTACCCACAGAGAAGCTCTTGTTGTAGTTGAACCAAAATTGTGGCTCGCTGATGAAGATGTATTTGGAGTCGGAGAAATCATTTACAAAACCATCTTTCGATACGGTATGATCTTCTCTCCAAAAGTCAGCAAAACCGGAAACAGTGAATTTGTTTTTGCAGAAGTTTTTGCCCCAAACAGCAGTTATCTGGTAGTTGTGTGGCTTTTTGGTGGGTGTTTGCTCGATGTATTTGTACAATACCATCAGCGTAAAGTTGCCCGAAAAGTCTTTGGTCAGATAGGTGTAGGAGGGGCCGGCCAGGTAGGCGTTGCCGAAAGAACCGAGTCCGTTCATCTGTCCACCATTGTACTCTACATGAGCCGCAATAGGTGCTTTCCAGAATTTCAGCTCGCGGGCAATCTCGAAATAGCTGAGGCCCACGCCTTTTTTTGTTCCGCTGTAATCCATATCCACAAAGAAGAAGGTATTACCATACTTATCGGGCTTAAACATCTCGATAGTGGAGGTCAGAATCTGGCGATCTGTTCCCATATCGTAGTGCAACTGAACGTTTTGCGCTTTTGCGCCCATAAAACACGCGGTCAATACCGCCATCAAAAGGTACTTTCTCATAAATGTTTGTTAAAGGGTGAATAATAGAGAATTAATTATGACTGTTTGCCCTTGGCCTGAAAGACAAGAGCATAAAGTTTCATCTGCTTAATCATCGACACCAAACCGTTGGAGCGGGTAGGAGACAAATGCTCTTTCAATCCGATTTTTTCGATAAAATAGAGCTCTGTGTTGAGGATTTCATCCGGCGTATGCCCCGAAAGAACCTGAATGAGCAACGATACGATGCCCTTTACAATCACAGCATCGCTTTCTGCCTTGAAAATCACCTTGCCATCCGCATATTCGGCCTGCAACCAAACACGGCTCTGGCAGCCTTCTATCAGATTCTGAGGTACTTTGTACTGCTCGTCTATGGCTTCGAGCGAGTTGCCTAAGTCTATCAGCAACTGGTATTTATCCATCCAGTCGTCGAATATTGAAAATTCATCGATGATGTTGTCCTGGAGTTCGGTTATTGTCATATTTTTTGTATTAAGTTGTTGTAAAAATATAAGTTAATGTGTTCAGGGTACACACGGCATATTGCCACCGCTGTTGTATCGTATCTATTTTTCAAAAATAATTTCGGTTACAGTTTGCCCCACAGCTTTGAGCGTATTTTTGTCGATGTTTTTCATCGTGTCGTCCAGCGTGTGCCAATGCGCGGGAAAACCCTGTGCCGATTGCGGATTGTAATGAATTATATCGATGCAGGGGATATTGGCCAGTCCGTTGATGTAGACATGGTCGTCGGTAATAGCACCGCCGGGGCCACTGCGGAAATATTGTCCGTAACCCAGCTCCTGAGCTTTCGCCCACACCTTGTCGGCCACCGCGCTGGCATATTTTACCGAAATCTGATCTTTGTAGAAGGTGGCATCGCCGGCTCCCACCATATCGAGCAAAATGCCAAAGTTGGCTTTGTAGCCGGCTTTGTGCGGGTTTTCGGCCCAATACTGAGAGCCGAGGCACCAGTCGTCTTCCGATGTTTGGCCTTTGTAAAAATAGGGAGCACCCAAATCTTCGGCATCCACAAAGAGTATATCAATACCTACATTGGGTTTTTGGATTGAAATCAGACGGGCAATTTCGAGCAATACACCTACGCCGCTGGCGCCATCGTTTACACCCAATATGGCTTTGTGGTGGTTGGCTTTGTCGGGGTCGTTGTCGGCAAACGGACGGGAGTCCCAATGCGATAACAGAAGAATCCGGTTGCTCTTTTCGGGATTGAACTCACCGATGATGTTCCGGGCTTTGAGTAGGGTGCCGTCGTAGCTTTTCAAATCGGCCTTTTGCTCATACACAGTCGCCCCGAAGCTTCGCAATTTGTTGGCCAGATAATCGCCACAGGCCACATGGGCGGGGGTGTTGGGCACGCGGGGGCCAAACAGACTCTGTTTTTCTGTGTAAAAATAGGCGCTGTCGGCATTAAATGCCGGCGCTGCAGAAACGACTCTGGCTGCTTGCGTCTCTTTGGCTTTAGTCTGACCGGAGCCACATGCCAAAAAGAGATAGACCGGAATTATGAGGTATAAAAAATGTTTCATATTGGGATTATTGTAAAAATGAGAGTCCAAAAGTACAAATCAGATGCCGAATCCCCAAAACATATCCATTATTTTCATAGATTTGCACCATAAAGATTTTTAGCAAACTATAAAGGATGATAAATTCGCCCTCTTTGCGCTCTATCAACCCTTTATTTCTGACAAAATGCCATTTTATTTTTGATATTCAATTTGTTAATGAACTAAAAATGAAGGCCAAACCATATTACATCAACCTGAACGGAAAGCTGCACGATTTATCTGTTCCCCGGGCAATGGGCATCCTGAATGTAACCCCCGATTCGTTTTTCGGTGGCAGTCGCTATCAGACTGAAAAGAGTATTGCTCAAAGAGCTGTTGAAATAGCAGAGCAGGGTGGCTGGATGATTGATGTAGGTGCCTATTCGTCGCGACCGCAAAGTGTGGATATCCCGGAGGAAGAGGAGTGGAGCCGATTGGGTTTTGCGCTCGAAATCATTGGCCGCGAGGCTCCCGGAATAGCGGTGTCGGTCGATACATTTCGTTCCGGCATTGCGCGCCGGAGTGTGGAGGAGTTTGGCGTGGCTATGATCAACGATATTTCGGGTGGAGAGCTGGATGCATCGATGTTCGAAACCATTGCCCGACTGCGTGTGCCTTACGTGATGATGCACATGCGGGGAACACCGCAAACCATGCAGCAGCACTGCCTGTACGACAATCTGCTGCCCGACATTTTGCTCTGGTTTTCGCGGAAACTGGAAAAACTACACCTGTCGGGCGTCTGCGATGTGCTCATCGACCCCGGCTTTGGGTTTAGCAAAACACCGGCTCAGAATTTCGAATTGCTGGGACAGCTCAATGAATTCCGTATTCTGGAAATGCCTTTGCTGGTGGGGCTTTCGCGTAAATCGATGATATACAAAACACTGGACATCACGCCCGAAGAGAGTCTCAACGGTACTACTGCGCTCAATACCGTTGCCCTGATGCAGGGAGCATCGGTGCTGCGGGTGCACGATGTGAAGGAGGCTGTGGAAACCATCCGCCTGTATTCCGAAACTTTTCTGAAAAACGAATAGAGCTATGCTGAATTATATTACAATCAAAGACATCGTGGACATATTGCTCGTGGCCTGCATGTTGTACTACGTCTATCACCTGATGAAGGCTTCGCATACGCTGAATGTCTTTGTCGGGGTTTTGGGGATTATCGGCATCTGGCTGTTGGTTAGTCATGTGCTGGAGATGAAGCTTTTGGGCTCTATCCTCGACAAGCTGGTGAGTGTGGGTGTCGTGGCGCTGGTCATTCTTTTTCAGGATGAGATCAGGCGTTTTCTGGTCAATCTGGGTTCGCACCGTCACTGGCGATATCTGTTGCAGCTATTTATGAAAGAGCCTGAGAACGAGACCGATAAGCCATCGAATATGCCCATAGTAATTGCTTGCCGGAATATGTCGAACAATAAAACCGGTGCTCTGATTGTGATTGCCGGCGATATGAATTTATCTGTCTTTGAGCGTACCGGAGAGCGTATTAATGCAGAAATTGGCACCAGATTAATTGAGAATATATTCTTCAAAAACAGTCCTTTGCACGACGGAGCTATGATTATTTCGAACGACAGAATCTCTTCTGTTGGTTGCATTTTGCCTGTTTCGCACGACCCGCAACTACCCAAGCATCTGGGACTTCGTCACCGGGCAGCATTGGGTATTTCGATTGAAACAGATGCCAAAGTGATTGTTGTTTCGGAGGAGCGTGGCACTATTTCGCTGGCTTACAAAAATAAACTATATCCTCATCTGACTCCCGAGGTGCTCGAAGATTTGCTCACAAAAAGCGATTTAGAAGAGACAAACGGTTAGCCCGGATGAATTGTAACATTTCATAACTTGCACCGTATTTCAGGATATTGTACCTTTGCCCCCTGTTCGTACAGCCTTTTTATTGTTGAATATATAATTTACAAGTAAAATGCCGGTTAATGTACCCCTCAATCTTCCTGCAATTGAATTGCTGAAAAAAGAGAACATCTTTGTCATGGACGATTCGCGGGCATCCACACAGGATATTCGTCCGCTCAAAATATTGGTTCTTAACTTAATGCCCATCAAAATAACGACCGAAACAGACCTGGTGCGGTTGTTGTCCAATACTCCTCTGCAAATTGAGCTCACGCTGATGCATATCAAAGAGCACAGCTCAAAAAACACGCCTATCGAACATCTCGATGAGTTTTATATCGATTTTGATGAAGTGAAAAATCAGAATTTCGACGGAATGATTATCACCGGCGCGCCGGTGGAGTTGTACGAATTCGAAGAGGTGACTTACTGGCCTCAGATTCAGGAGATATTCGACTGGGCTCAGCATCACGTTACATCCACGCTCTATATCTGCTGGGCGGCGCAGGCGGGTTTGTACCATTTTCACGGTGTGCCCAAATATGTGCTTCCGGCCAAGATGTTCGGTGTTTTCAGGCATACGGCTACCGACCCCACCAACTCCATTTTCAGAGGATACGACGATGAGTTTTTTGTACCTCACAGCCGACACACCGAGGTGAGACGTGAAGATATACTCAAAGTAAAGGAGCTCACCATTTTGTCAGAATCGGAAGAATCGGGTATATATATGGTAATGGCCCGCAATGGTCGAGACTTCTTTATCACCGGCCACTCCGAATATTCGCCCTATACGCTCGACACAGAATACAAACGCGATGTAAGCAAGGGGCTTCCTATCGAACTTCCGGCCAATTACTATACGCAAAACAATCCGGAGCTGCCTCCGCTTGTTCGCTGGAGGGCTCACGCCAATCTGCTTTTTAGCAACTGGCTCAACTATTTTGTCTATCAGGAGACTCCGTTTGATATTCGGGAGATAAAATAGCATCAATTTGATACAAAAACAGAGGAATTGAAAGCATCAGGCCTATATTAAAGAAATATTTCTCTATTTTGTTGGTGCATACGTGGTAAAACTGTAATTTTGCGCCGGATAATTGGAAAATGTTCAATCCGTTATCTTTTTTTTGCAACTCAAAATTTCATTAATAAATAATTCTAAATTTAATTTTATGTGGATTCTTAATTCGTCAATCGGGAGAAAGCTGATTATGAGTATTTCAGGCCTTTTCCTTATTCTGTTTTTGCTTTTTCACATGTCGATGAATGTGGTCGCCGTCTTTTCGGTGGATGCTTACAACGAAGTATGTGAATTTCTGGGAGTAAACTGGTATGCATTGGTGGGAACACTGGTGTTGGTAGCCGGTTTCGTTGTGCACATTGTTTATGCAAGTATGCTTACTCTGCAAAACCAAAAAGCACGTGGTAATCAATCTTACGCCTACACCGATGCACCGAAAGAGGTAAAATGGGCCTCTAAAAACATGTTTGTTTTGGGCGCTATCGTATTGGGTTTCGCAGGTCTTCACCTTTATCAGTTTTGGTACAAAATGATGTTTGCCGAACTGGTTGGTATGGAGAGCGAAGCGGGTGGTACCCTGATTAAAGAGCTTTTCGCATCGCCTGTTTACAGTGGATTGTATCTTATCTGGTTTGCTGCTTTGTGGTTTCACCTCACTCATGGTTTCTGGAGCGCGTTTCAAACCATTGGCCTGAGCAACAGAACCTGGTTGCCCCGTCTGAAGTGCATTGCCAATGCATTTTCGACCATCATTTTCATCGGATTTGCTATTGTAGTGGTTTACTTCTACATGATTGGTAACTGCTCTTGCGCTAATTGATTATAGAAACAACAGAAAAATATTCGTTATGACAAAGATAGATTCTAAAATTCCACAAGGCCCGTTGGCCGAGAAGTGGAGTTATTACAAAGCTCACCAAAAATTAGTAAACCCATCTAACAAACGTCGCCTCGACATCATCGTGGTGGGAACAGGTTTGGCCGGAGGTTCTGCCGCCGCTTCGCTGGGCGAATTAGGCTTCAATGTGATGAACTTCTGCATCCAGGATTCTCCCCGTCGCGCGCACTCTATCGCAGCTCAGGGTGGTATCAATGCAGCTAAAAACTACCAAAACGACGGCGACAGCGTTTACCGTCTGTTTTACGATACAATCAAAGGGGGTGACTACCGTGCACGCGAAGCCAATGTACACCGTTTGGCCGAAGTTGCCAACAGCATCATCGACCAGTGTGTGGCGCAAGGTGTACCTTTTGCCCGCGAATATGGCGGATTGCTAGACAACCGCTCTTTCGGTGGCGCGCAGGTATCGCGTACTTTCTATGCCAAAGGTCAAACAGGACAACAGTTGTTGCTTGGCGCGTACTCTGCTTTGAGCCGTCAGGTAAATCAGGGTTCTGTAAAATTATATACCCGTTACGAAATGCTCGACGTTGTGGTTATCGACGGCCGTGCACGCGGAATCATTGCCCGCAACCTGGTAACCGGTAAAATCGAACGTTTTGCTGCTCACGCTGTGGTAATCGCCACCGGTGGTTACGGAAATGCATTTTTCCTCTCTACCAACGCGATGGGATCAAACGGTTCTGCCGCTATTCAGGCTTACAAAAAAGGAGCTTACTTTGCAAATCCTTGCTACGCTCAGATTCACCCGACCTGTATCCCCGTTCACGGAGAGTCGCAGTCGAAACTGACGCTTATGTCGGAGTCTTTGCGTAACGATGGTCGTATCTGGGTTCCTAAAAAGAAAGAAGATGCAGAGGCTATCCGCGCCGGCAAAAAGAAACCAACCGATTTGAAAGAGGACGATCGCGACTACTATCTGGAGCGTCGTTACCCTGCTTTCGGTAACCTCGTTCCCCGCGATGTGGCTTCACGTGCGGCCAAAGAGCGTTGCGATGCAGGTTTCGGAGTTGGTGCTACCGGACTGGCTGTTTACCTCGACTTCTCGGCTGCTATCGAGCGTTTGGGTCAAAAAACAGTTGAGGCCCGTTATGGTAACCTCTTCCAGATGTACGAAAAAATCGTTGACGAAAATCCTTACAATACGCCGATGATGATTTATCCGGCTATCCACTACACCATGGGTGGCGTTTGGGTTGACTACGAATTGCAAACATCAATCCCCGGCTTGTTCGCTATCGGAGAGGCTAACTTCTCTGACCACGGCGCAAACCGTCTGGGTGCTTCTGCGCTGATGCAGGGTCTGGCCGACGGTTATTTCGTATTGCCTTATACTATTCAAAACTACCTGGCAGATCAGATTCGCGTTCCGCGTTTCAGCACTTCGTTGCCGGAGTTCGAACAGGCCGAAAAAGCCATTCAGGATCGTATCAACCAATTGATGAGCATCAAGGGAACACGTTCTGTGGATTCGTTGCACAAACAATTGGGTCTGATTATGTGGGATTTCGTAGGAATGGGTCGCAACAAGGCCGGTCTCGAAAACGCATTAGCCAAAATCAAAGAGGTGCGCAAAGAGTTCTACTCGAATGTTCGCATCCCGGGTTCGGGCAACGACCTCAATGTTGAGCTGGAGAAAGCACTTCGTGTAGCCGACTTTATCGAAATCGGATACCTGATGGCCAAAGATGCTCTGCATCGCGAAGAGTCTTGCGGTGGTCACTTCCGCGAAGAGTATCAGACCGAAGAGGGAGAAGCTTTGCGTCAGGACGATAAATTCTCGTATGTTGGCTGCTGGAAATACAACGGTGAGGACAAAGAACCCGAATTGTTGAAAGAAGACCTCAACTACGAATTTATCAAGGTTCAACAACGTAATTATAAAGCGTAGTCGGTTACGGGTTACAAGTTACAGGTTACAAGCAGCTGCAAAACCTGCAACTTTGTAAATAGACAAAAAGAGGATGACAAGTCATAAAGAACTAAAAGTTTGGCAAAAGGGAATAGATTTGGTAAAGTTCATTTATAACGTTACCGAATCATTTCCAAGAGCTGAGCAGTTTGGACTGACTTCACAGATTAGAAGAAGTGCAGTTTCAATTCCTTCCAATATTGCTGAAGGATGCGGACGAAAATCTGAAAAGGAACTGATGCATTTTCTTTATATCACTCTGGGATCGGCATCTGAACTTGAAACGCAAATTATCATTTCACAGGAGTTAGGCTTTCTGTTGAAAGATATTTCAGATCAAATTCAGGAAATGATTCTCGAAATCATCAGAATGACATCTGCTCTGATTAAGTCTATTAAAACCCGAACAGAAAATGCGATTAACTAAATTATGAACCGGGTAGCAGTTGCAACACCCCGCTTTTATCGCGTACCTTGTAACCCGTAACCCGTAACTCGTAACCCAAAACTAAATTATGAATTGAGTAACAGTTGCAATACCTCGCTATTAGCTCGTAACATGTAACCTGTAACTCGTAACTAAAAAAATCCAATGGAAAAATCAATAAATATAACGCTGAAAGTTTGGCGTCAGAGAGGTCCGAAAGAAAAAGGAACATTCGAGACCTACCCGTTGAATGGTGTGTCTACAGACAGCTCTTTTCTGGAGATGCTGGATATGCTCAACGAAGAGTTGGTAAACAAAGGTCAGGAACCTGTTGTGTTCGACCACGATTGCCGCGAAGGTATCTGCGGTATGTGTTCGCTCTACATCAACGGACACCCACACGGGCCCGATGAAGATGTAACAACCTGCCAGCTTCACATGCGTAAGTTCAAAAATGGCGAAACAATCACTATCGAGCCGTGGCGTTCTGCCGGTTTCCCGGTTATCCGCGACCTGATGGTAGATCGTACTGCATTCGACAAAATCATGCAGGCTGGTGGATACGTTTCTGTGAACACCGGTGGTGTGCCCGATGCCAATGCAATACCTATTTCTAAAGTAGATGCAGATGAGGCAATGGACTCGGCTTCTTGTATCGGATGTGGTGCTTGTGTGGCCGCTTGTAAAAATGCATCGGCAATGCTTTTCGTTTCTGCCAAAGTGAGCCAGTTTGCCCTGTTGCCACAAGGTAGAGTAGAAGGAGCCCGTCGTGCCAAAGCCATGGTTGCTAAAATGGATGAACTCGGATTTGGTAACTGTACCAACACTGGTGCCTGCGAAGCAGAGTGTCCCAAAAACATCTCTATCAGCAACATCGCCCGCCTCAACCGCGAATACCTTTGCGCTAAGCTGGCCGACTAAAAGAAATTATTTCTTTGCAATATAAAAAGAGGCTGTCGCGGGTTTGCGACAGCCTCTTTTTGATTTTGGTTTTGTAGCTACTAATTGCCGTCGAAGAGCTGCGAAATGCTGTCGTGAAGCTGCGAAATGCTGTCGCGAACCTACGAAATGCTGTTGCGAACCTACGAAATGCCGACAAAGAGCTGCGAACTCCCGTCAGAGAGCTACTAACTGCCGTCGAAGAGCTGCGAAATACTGTCGTGAAGCTGCGAAATGCCGTCGAAGAGCTGCGAAATGCTGTCGCGAAGCTGCGAAATGCCGTCGTGAAGCTGCGAAATGCTGTCGCGTAGTTGCGAAATGCCGACAAAGAGCTGCGAACTTCTGTCAGAGAGCTGCGAAATGCTGTCGAAGAGCTACTATCTGCTATCGGAGGATTGCTGTTTTTCTGTGTAGAGCTGCTATTGACGGTTATTTCGTAACGTAATACTGTTTCAACCCGGCTATCTTGGTTGGTCGTCTTGCGGGAAGATTTCTCTTCTGTACTGTGTGTTGCATAGCGTCATTTTATTTCCGGAATAAGACAAAAAAATCGGCGAAAATCACTTCCCGCCGATTATATTCAAACTAGTAAAACCGATTATTCTCAGGCACCCTTTTGTAAGGTAGTCTTTTCAGAATTGTCCGGGCTCTGAGCAGAAGATTCGTTGCTGCCTTCGGTTGTTGGCTTTTTGGCAGTCTTCTTTATCTGGCTGAGTACTGTCGTGAAGCAGAATTTCTGTTTTGTTTGATTGTCTGCCGAATAGAGAATCTGAATTAGCCGGCAAATATCCATCACATCACAGAAAATCTTATTCAATTCACTGATAGAGTTTGCAGTGATATCCTTACGCAATCCTTTGGTATTCTTTTGCTCGCTGAAAGTCAGCCTCGCTACATCTGCCTGTTTTGCAATTTTTGCTAACAATACAGGGTCTACTCCCTTTGCGGTCATCTCGGCTATCAGTTCTTTGCTGAGAGATAGTTTTGCCCGATGAAGTTGCTCCAATACGTCCTGCTGCTTTCTGGTGAATTGGTTGCCGAAAAGTCCGAATTGCTTCAATAGCTCATCTCTGCGCGTGGTATCCGGTCGATAAGCAATCTCCAACTCCGCCTTAAGCAATCGCAGTAAATCGACCGAGTTTTTCCTCTCTTTTTCAGCCTCGATTGTCTTGCTTCGCATTTCTACATTGCTGTCTACCCCCAATTGCTCGTTGTAGGCCAACTCTATCTCCTCCTTTAGTTTCGGGAAATAGGGGTCTGCCCAGGCTGGTCGCTTCAGTGCCAGCTCCTCTTTGATGTCGATTGCGCGACCGATTAAGATGAGGCATGCTGTCAGCATGTCTACATCTCTACTTGAGTAAAATCTTCTATTATTCATAATACTTTGTATTTGTGGTATCAACGTTGATACCGTAACTATTTCTGCAAATTGTGTGCCAAAGTATATTTAGTCTTGTTTTAAGACCTACCTGTCAGTATTTCCTGTTGATTTTGTTAGTAAGATTTATGTAAAATAATAAAAATACGACAATAATGACAAATTTTCACATATTTGTCAGGTCGTATTTGTTGAGAAGATTTTTTTTCTGAAGATGATTGGAATCGTGTTTTTGGGTCAAATCAGACAATAAAAGAGGAATAAATGGGAATAAACATCACAAATGTGTGTGGTTCTGTATCTATTATTAGTATCTTCGCATCCGGATAGTACATATTTTGAGAGTATGTCGTAGTGGGAACTTATTGGGGAATTGTTATGTCGTTGATCGAATTGTATATAGAACTGTTGTTCGATTTGTTGGCCGTTGCATTGGGTATCGCTCTTGTAGTCAAAAAAGAGGGCAATCTGCAACGATTTTATTGGGGAATTATATCCATAGTAATCGGTTTTTTTCTGGCATGGGAAAACGTCGATTGGATTTTTCGGGTCTCTGCGAGTCCCGATTTTGAGTATGAAGATATTCTCAATATCGAAAAAATGCTCAAGTGGTTTGCACCCGCAAGCATCATATCTCTCTTTCCGCTTGCCTCATTGCGCCCCGGATACCTCAATCGAAAACGAATATTGATATACTTCCTGCCATTTCTTGTTGTTCTGATTATTTCTGTCGGGTACCTCTCGTCCAATCCGGTCATGACAAAACTATCCTCCGTAAATGATGTATTGGTCAATCTCCACAAATTCGACATCAAGCTGAGGTTATTGGTCTTTATTTTCTCCATTGTCATTCCTTTTATGTATTTCTTTTATCCGCTCATAGTCTATAAAACATACCGCAAGGCCAGTCCGTATATGTATCTGTTTCTGAGTCTGAATGTTGTTTTGTCCGCCATCTACGTCTCCTTTACTTTGTTTATCAATACCTTCTTCTTCAATGCCTTCGGTATATTATCTGTGGCATTTGCCATCACTTTTGCGGTGCTCTTTTTGCGCTCCGAAAATCCACTCTCCATCCACACAGGCCATCCACAGGCGAGCGAGATTGTTGAGGCCAGACCACCTTCCGCATTTTTCGATATCGATAATTATCTGAAAGAGAATCAATCCTTTATTGATAGCAATCTCAATGCCGCTTGTGTGGCGCAGGCTTTGCAAATGAGTGAGCACGAAATTGCCAAATTGGTAAAAAGTGCCGGATTTACCGGCTTTCGCGAGTACCTCAATGTGGTTCGTCTTGAGTATTTCAAGACTCTCGCCATGCAAAACCGCGAAAAAACAATCAAGGAGCTGATGTTTGCCTCCGGATTTACCTCCCGCACTACCTTCTACCGCGTCTTCTCGGAGCAATACGGCATTTCTCCGGTAAAATACATCAATGGCCTGAAAGACTAATAATTACAACCCGTCCCACGAAAATGGGACTACCCCGAATTTACCCCAAAAGCGTCCCATACTCTGTGTGGGACGCTTTTTTTGTAGGTTTTCCACTTTTCACAACATAATTTTGCCTTCAGTTTCAAAACAAAACGGAACCACCCGAAAATCCAAAACAGAGTAGGGAGCGGATGCCGAAAAGCTGGAGAGTAGGCGAAATGAATTATTATTGATGTTATGAAAAAAAATTTTATTGTTGCTGTAATGCTAGTAATGGTAGTGTCTGCAAGTGCCCAAAAACTTGCTGTAAAAGCAGGTTTTAACCTTTCTTCATTTACAGGTAAAAATCAAAGTAATGCCGAATCAATTGTCGGATGGCAAATTGGAGGTGTCGCCGAGTTACCTTTGTCCGGAGATTTTTATTTTCAATCCGGATTGTCTCTTATTCAGAAAGGAGCCAAGTATTCTGAGGACGGTTTTAAAGAAACAGATAAGCCAATCTATCTTCAGATTCCGGTATATGCATCTTATAAATTCAAAGTCGGTTCTGGTAAGTTGTTTATTAGTGCGGGTCCATATATCTCTTTTGGTGTTGGCGGAAAAGCTAAATACGAAGAGGACGGAGAGTCATCCGTGTCTGAAAAACTATTCACAAAAGAAGATGGGGCAGAAGAGGCAGCTTTTAAAAGATTTGATTTTGGAATAGGCGGAAATGTAGGTTATGAATTTAATAAAATGTTTGTCGAATTAGAAACCAATACAGGTCTGGTCAATATTTCAAATGGAGATTCTAATGATTATACTGTAAAGAATTCGACTGTAGCTATTTCGGTTGGGTATAAGTTTTAATGGGAATCACCCGGGTAAAGTAGCTATTTGTGCTTTCCCGGGTTTATTTTTAACTCTAAGCAAAGATTGATTATCATGAAAGTCCAGAAAAAAGTAGGGCGGATGCCAAAATACTTGACATTGGAAGAGACTTAAAAATTATGATATGAAAAGTTTTTTGAACTTAGCTATTTTAATAGCAGCAATATCGATTCTGATAACCGGATGTAGCAAGGATGATGATGTCGCAACTGTTGCATCTGGAGCATTTACTGCTTCGGGCGATGTCAATGATATTATAGATGGCGCAAATAGTGGCAATGTTGATTCCTTGTATTTTATGATTGAATCAGCAATTGACTATGATGATTTGGTTGTTGGAAAAGCGAAAGTGCAAAATGGAGCATTTTCTGTTAAACTTGATTCGATACAAAGAAAGCATCTTTTTAAAGTTAAATTGTCGGAGTTGATGGGTGATGATGGATTAGTATCATCCAATATGTCCATTTCAGATACAACAGCATATATGACGGAGGAGGATGGTCTCATTATTGAAGCATATAAGTCGAATAAATCTGTTGGAAGTATATACAGAACCAATTATACACTATCTCAGGTAAATGATGAGCAGTTGCTGAAAGGATTTGCGTATGGAAATTATATCTATTGCAATAAGGGTTTTACGATTAAAGGGACATCCAAATATACTGAAAGAACAGGTAATACTACATGGGAAACTCATTATAACACCTACGATATGGTACTCCGAAAGGGTTGGAATGAGATTGTTTATCAAATAACAGATATTTCCGGTTCTGATATTTCGGTTTCAATAGTTGCCAATACTGAGCCTTCAGGTATGAGGTGGTTGTTTCTTGCATCAGATGATGAGAGTATGAAATCTGTGGATGTAAATTCGGGTTTGAGACAGAACTTACGGAGATTATTTATTGCCAGGAAAAGGGGTTAATAATTAGTTTTTTAGTAAATGGATGGCAATGATTTAATAATGAAAGAACCCGCATCTGATTGTTGTTGATTTTACCGATAGTGGAATAAAATGGAACCACCCGAAAATCCAAAAACAGAGTAGGGAGCGGATGCCGAAAAGCTGGAGAGTAGGCGAAAATAAAAAATTTGTGTTATGAAAAAGTTGTTCAACTTAGTTGTTGTAATTGCAGCAGCATCGATTTTCTTAACCGGATGTAGCAAAGATGATGATTCGTCAACAGCTACATCCGGAACATTTACATCGTCCGGCGATGTAAATGCTACCATAGATGGATTGAGTAGCAGTGGTGTCGATTCTTTGTATTTTTCTCTTGTTACCGATATTAATAACGACATCTTCACGGTCATCGGTAAAACGAAAGTTCAAAATGGAGCATTCTCCATAAAGCTTGATTCTATTCCAAATCGTTACCTGTTTGCTATAAAAGAATCAGGTCTTTTTGATAGTGACGATTTGAAGTTATCAAAACTAACTGTTTCAGATCCTACTGCTTATACGACTGAGGGAGAAGGTCTTTTTATTGATGCATACAAATCAGGCAAATATATAGGTAGTCTGGTTAAAACGAATTGTACTCTTGCTCAATATAATACTTCAGACTTAAAGTTGCTTTCAAAAGGTCTGGCTGTAGGTTATTATGTCTATTGCAATAAAAGCGTTAATATAAAGGGAGCTTCTTCTGAAACAGATACAGATGATGATGGAGTTGCAATAACTTACAATTACAATTACAATGTGTCTTTCAATAAAGGATGGAATCAGCTTGTTATGCAAATCACCGATATATCCGGATCTTCAGCTACAATCTCTATGTCTGCCAATACTGAGCCTTCAGGCATGAAGTGGCTGTTTGTTCCATCAGATAATGAGGATATGAAATCGATCGAAGTAAATTCAGCTCTTAAGCAGAGTGTGTGGAAATCATTTATTACAAAAAAAGAGGATGGGAAATAATTCTTTTGTATAATTGACAAAAGAGCCTCAACAACGAAAAATACAATCCTTCAATTACAGATTCCTCCAATAATTGTTGGCTGAATCTGTAATTTGAACAAAACAAAACGGAACCACCCGAAAATCCAAAACAGAGTAGGGGGCGGATGCCGAAAAGCTGGAGAGTAGGCGTAAATAAAGTTGTATAATAATGAATCATTCAATTAATTTATTTTTAACTAACATCCTGTTGTTTCTGACAATAGTCAGTTGTAGTAAAAATAATGATGGGGCCACTACAGATTCGTCGAATTCAATAACCGTAAATGTTCCATCAGGTGCACAATTAAATAAAATCAAGATTCAGATAGGGAGTTATCTACTGGGTGCTTCAACTGCAAAACCAGGGCAAGTTGTTAATATTGCATTATCTGCTATTCCTATGAATTACATGAATAGTGTATCGGCTGATTTTTCATCTACTGTTTCTATTAGTGATAATTCTGCATTAACTTCTTGGGGCCACAAAAATGATATAAGTGTTAAGGGTTTTACAATGTATGGTAATCAATATGATTTAGAGACATGTACGTTTTACTTGTCAGATTCATCAAATGATAAGGATGTATTGTTTGTATTTTCGGATAGGGCTGTAAATATTAAAGGAACCAACACAGATGAAAATTTATGGAGAGATAATTATAATTTAAATCTAAGTAAAGGTTGGAATATGATTTACCATACATCTGCTAAAAAAGACACGTCCTATTATTATAGCAAATGGGTTGGAACAGTTTATAAAACAATCTATATTGACAATTATAGTAAAATCGATAATTTGCCATCTGGTATTAGCTGGCATATATAAAATGAGTTCATTGGAAGTGTACTGCAATACAATTTTTCATTATCCCAACAAAATAAAGAGGCCGTCCCAATCTGCGACAGCCTCTTTTTGATTTCGAAAACCTTACGGATTCCACAATGTTGTTTGCCCACCGCTCGTACCGGCTTTGGCAGGCTCGTTGGATGATGCCCGGGCCTGTTGCGTATTGAGCAACACCATCATCATCGATGCGGTGGCTGTTGCGTAACCGATTTTCTTTATGGCCTCCCTTCTGGAGATTTCCTCCTCATTGATTTTTATGTTTTTATTGCTTTCCATATTTTACTATAAATTCTTTATCTGATGATTATTTTCTTTATAAATAAGCGATTGCCCTCTTTTAGTCTGACGATATACAATCCGGCAGGCAGTGAAAGTGCCGTTTGGCTTGCGCCTCCATCTGTAATGGTGAATTGTTTCAGATTTCTTCCGGCAGCATCTTGTATATCAATGAGATAGGGGCTGTTGCCTGTTTCGTTGATGCAAAGGCGGTTTTCGGCCATATAAATATTCGGCGAAACAGAGCGATTTGTCAGGCAATCCACGGTTGTATTCTTTGGTTTCACATACAGGTAGAATCGGCCGGTTCCTTTTGTGTTTTCAGAAACTACAACCTCATATTTGCTTCCCTCTACAGACAGATTGGTGAGATTGCCTGCCTTCCGGTCTTCCAGCCAAACCTCACATCCCACCTCCAGATTGCTCGTTATCGCTTCGAATTTGACCTTGCCACCAGCAGGATAATCGAGTCCGACAGCAACGGGAGCAGAGATGCTTTCCGGCAGACATTGCAAGGCGAAATCTTCGCCGTTGTCATCCTGTAGTCGGGTGTACAGTGCAAATTCGCTTCCCGACCGAAGCAATCCTGCGTCGTAAGAGACATCAAGTCCGGTAGTCATATCCGCATTCAGCTTTATCTGAGTCGAATAGACGCCAGCCGGACTGGTTGTTACTAAATTTATATCCCTCCAGCTGGTAGAGACAGAGCGAAACTTGTGATTGGGTTGGTTGCTTTGCATGTCGGGGGTGAAAACAAACGACCCCGCTGATGCCATTCGTAAGAAAAATGCCTGTCCGGCCTGTATATAGTCTGCCCCTCCGGCATTGTTGATTATCTGATACTGCGTGGCAGATTGATTCTCGTCCCAGATGTAGAGGGCTGTGTTGCTGGCGTGCAGATTGCCGCGGTTCAGGATTCCGTTTGCATTGTTGTTGAGGTAGATGGCCGATGTGTACGGGTTGCCAATACAATTCCAGTTGGCCGCCACCGGCACGCTTACTGTGCCTGTTTGAGGTGTGCCTGTAAATGAGACAGTACCCGCCACCCGTCTGCGCATCGTATATCCTGTGCCGGGGATTATGTTTCCGGTTTTGCTGTTTGTAAAATAGCCATTCCAGTCGTTTGTAGCCGGATTGTAATCGGCCATAGCCCTGATTGTAGCATCTTCTACAGCCGAAGATATATCGTTCCCGGCCAGAAAAGAGCTGATGCTTTGACCCGAAAGCGGAGAAGCGACCAGCTGCCACTTTTTATTTTTCAGGAAACGCTCAAATGTCATTGTACCTGTGGCATTGCCTTTGATGATAAGTGATGCCGTGTGTGCCGAATCCGATTTCAGAACAAGCGATCCGTTGTTCACCACATTGCCCTCTACGGTTAATTCGGCTCCGGCAGCAACGGTAAGTGTTTGTCCGGCTGCAATGGTGATGCTTTTGCAAGTGGCCGGCGAATAGATGGTTTCGTTGCCGGATATCGTTACGTCCGTCGTCGATGTAGCGGCGGTCAGAGAGTTGATATCATCTGCCACAGACCCATTTATGGTCAGTCCGTTGTCCGCAGCTGCAGGAGAATTGAACCCCCATCCGCCAGAGGTTGTCTGTCCGCTTGCATAGTACCGCAGGGTCAGGGTTTGATTGGCGTGAATTTCCCTCAGAGCCTCTGTTTCATTCAGATTTGGAAACGAGATGATGGCAGGTGTTCCGGTTGTGGTTACAGGTGTGCCTATAAGCGTGAAGTTTACTCCATCCAGGCTGTATGCAAATTGCGACTGTACTCCGGGAGAGGTTGCGAAACTACTTGTTCCGGCCAATCGTGCATCGATAGAGCTGACCGTAATTTTCTTGCCGGCCACGGGCCTCAGTGTTATCTGAAAATAATCGGTATTGGATACAGAGATGCCATCATTTTTGAAGCCTGTTGTGCGGAAGCTATTTGAGCCTGAGCTTTGAGCTGCAGATGCACCTCTGGTAATTTTACCGGCATCGTTTGCAGAAACCAATGCCGAACTGAACGTTGTAGCCGTAAAATCTGTGTACGCCCCTGCGCCTGTAAAATTCCACGCCGCCAGTGTAGATGTGCCCACGGGAGAAGCGCTAACGGTAAGAGTCTGACTGGCATCGGAAGCTGCATTGTAGTTTTCGTTTCCGGCTTGCGATGCTGTAATCTGAGTTGTACCCACGCCCACAATTTTCACGGTCGCGCCTTCGATTGTTGCCACCGCCGTGTTGGAGCTGGTATAGGCCACCGGCAATCCGGATGAGGCCGTAGCGGTAAGTGCAAAATCGGCATCGGTTACTGCCTTTATGGGCAAAGAGGTGAACTGGATGCTTTGAGTGCCCTTTGCAATCGAGAAATTGAGAGTGATGGGGTCACTTGTTCCTGCGCCGTTTGTGGCAGTCACCTGAGCAGCACTGTTGCCGGCCTGAGTGGGAGTGCCGTTTATAATGCCGTTGGCGCCCAGTGTTAGTCCGGCGGGCAGAGAAGTACCACTAGCCAGCGCATATCCGGTGGGCGAGTTTGTGGCTGAAATTGTGTATGAGAAAGAGGATCCCACTGCCCCGCTGAGTGCTGCCGCCGGAGCTGTAAGGACTGGTGGGGTGGTGGCAGCGGCTGCTATCCCTGTGATGGAGACATCATCGATACCAAGGGCTTGTGCATTGCTTGTGGTTGTGCCGGTTGTAACCGAATAGCTCCAGGCCAGATACAATGTACCACTGGCTGCAATTGACTGGCTCAATGTTTTATCGGAGATTGCGGTTGTGGCTCCCGGTGCGATATCGTATCCGGTAGTCGTATTATCCTTAGCGTATGAGGTCAGGAAATCGCTTCCAGCACTGTTCCAACTGCTTCCATCGGTCGAATAGTACATCTGCACAGAGAAGCCGGCAGCATTACTTCCATCTTTGTATTTTTCTACATTGTAGCTTATTTTTAATTGACTGATATCGGATAAGCCTGTATTTGTCAGCTTGAGATAGATGTTTACGGTTTTAGAATTATCGCCTGTTGAGATACCTCCTATCGCTCTGTCAGTAGCTGATGTGGCATCTCCGGCTCCAAAGTTGTAGATACCATTGCTGGATCCCATATTTACTCCGGCTCTTAACTCCGTGTTTCCACCAGCTGAGGTGTAATTGCCCAAAGTGCGAACAGTTGATTGTTTGTCGACCTTCCACCCCGTGGGCAAGGTAGCCGTGGCCGTTGTACCAAGACTGTTGAAATTTTCTGAAACTGTAGTCCCCGGTGAGATATTCACCTGAGCCCAACTAACTCCGGATAGAAGTAAAAATACAATAAGAGTAAACTCTCTGATTGATAATTGATTGTTCATACTAAATATATTAAAAGATTAATGCTAAACCGTATTGTTTTATAATAATATATTCTAATCAAATATTTATTATATGAATTATTATTCGTGATGGATTTATGATTTGTAATATACAATCTGCGTATAATAATTTTATAAGCAATTTTATTGATTTGTATATATAATAAGTCACCTCTTGTTTGTTGTATTTATGTTCTTGCTTTTGTTTTATTGTTTATATGTGTGTAAATATCATATAATCAGATATATACTATTGTTTTTATCTATTTGTTTCTTTGTTTTTTGCTTCTCTTTGATTTATATTGATATTGTTTTAGTATCTCCAAAGAAGAATAATTTCTTCGGGTAAATATTAAATAGGCTGCAAAAATATATATTTTTTTCAAAATACTAATATATTGAATAATAATATTTGATAATTTATTCTGATTCATATATTTGCTTTTGATATTTCTATAAATATATATTATATAATACTAGTGAATGTTATTTGCGTTATTTGACTGACTATTTTATGATATGTCATCAGGCTTTGTATAGTCTGAGTCTGCATATTCTTTTTCGGATAGCATAAAATTGTTGCATCAGATGATAATTGGGTAATTGTAAAGGAGAATTCAGTCTGCTGTCATTTTTTTTTTAAATATGTTGTGGCTTGTGAATAAATGATTAATTTTGCAACCTCTCTTTCGATACTTGATGAATTTACTATACTATCTGTTTTACCTTGAATATAAATGGTTATGAAAAGATTTTCGCTGCTTTTTACGAGTTTTCTGTGTCTCTTTTGTGCGACAGTATCGGGTCAGCAATTTAAGAAAGGTTATGTTGTAACGCTAGAAGGAGATACTATACGTGGACTCTTGTCGTATCAGTCGGACAAAGCGAATGCGGCGGAGTGTGTTTTGAGAAGAGATGAAAAGGCTGCGCGCGAGGTGCTGACACCCCGAAGAATCAAATCGTATCGCTACTACGAGCCGGCGAGATATTATGTATCGCGTACGCTGATGATTGGTAATGAGAAAAAATCGGTTTTTCTGGAGTGTTTGCAGGAAGGTCCTGTTAGCCTGTTTTATTTTACCGATGGAGGTATCGACCGCTATTTTCTGGTGACAAAAGCCGGTGCATATTACGAAATAAAAAGAGAGGATCTGGTGAAGGAAAGTGGTATCTGGACTACCAATCAGGTGAAAGATGTACGATATATGGAGACGTTGGCCGAGATATTTGGCGATTGTCCGAAGGTAAAAGACGATATCCGGTATGTGACCATAGATCATTCTTCACTCAAAGCCATCACAAAGAAATATAATCTGAATTGTGGAGGTGGTAATGGTAGTATATCTTTTGAGCCTCAGCGTGCTCCCTGGAAATTCGCGTTTTCTATAAAAGGCGGGCAATCGTATTATTTACAGAAACTGTATGGTGAATTGGAAAATAAAAATACGCATGTACAGGATACGTTTTGCTTGGGAGATATGCAGTCTCCCATGATTTCGGTTCAGACTGAATTCTATATGCCGGGGATGTCTCCTAATTCGCGTATTACATTGGGCGCTTCATTTGCTAAAATGGACTATGAAAATGAGAAGGAGAGAGCTTATTTACAGAACAATACAACATACGATATCTACAAAGAGAAAACCTATTATCATGCCAAACAGTTGACTGTGGATTTGGGATTCAAGCTGTTTTATCCGGGAAAAGTTGTACGCCCATATCTGGGTGCGGGCGCATTGTATTACAAACTTTTGGATCCGGTGATTGGAAAAAATAAGTTGGTCTATAACAGTGTGGATCGCAAGCTGAGTGCTGATGATAAAATGACAAATAGCGATTATGATACCGGCTATTTCAGTCACAAAACATCAACTTTTGGTCTGTTTATTAGCGCAGGTACGGATGTTTATCTGACCAAACGGTTGGCGCTGACTCTGGGTGCGCAGGGCGAATATATAAAAGATGGTTATTTCCTGAAAGCTGCTGCAGGGATTAAGTTTTAACCCTCATAGTTTTAGAAAAAAAAGGAAAGCGGCTGCTCCGGGTGGGAACAGCCGCTTTTTTTAATCGCTAAGAGAAGTTGAGATGATGCGTTTTATTTTTCGCACACTACAGAGCCATCGGCTTTGAATGTAACAGCTTTGCGGGTTGTAGAGATTGCCATGTACACTTTGTACTGGATAGAACCATCGGTGAGGGTGAATTTTTCGCCTTTGGTACGTACTGTGTATGTTGCGTAATTGGCTGTGACTGCTGCTGTAACGGCTGCCGGAGCATCGGCATAAAGGGCGCGTTCGGCTTTCATAATGAAGGCGTTAGTTGCGTCGAATACCAGTTTAACCGGCTCTTTGGTAGATGTGCAAACCATTACTTCTGTAACTGCACCGGCGCAAAGGGTATCTTTCTCGGCATGCATAACGGTGTAGCCCGAGTAGTTGGCTGTGATGTAGGCTGCGATGGTTGCCGGTAAAGAATCTACTGCGATGTCGTTGGCGTGATTGCGGGCTTTGGGGTCGAATGATCCACCTTTACCACCTTTTACGCGGGTGCTGTCGGCTGTTCCGCCGCCTTTGCCACCACGACCGCCTTTGCCACCACGACCGCCCATGGTACCGGCATCTCCGCCGCGACCGTGACCGCGTCCGCCCAGACTATCGCGCAACGTGCTGTCGCGGTGAGGTCTGCCAAGACTGTCGGCTTTGATGCCTTTGCTCATGTTGTTGGTATATCCTACTGCCGAGCCTGAATTTGAGAACGTGACCTCTTCACCGGTGTTGAGGCTGACAACCACACCGGAGGCAGTACTGGTGGTGGCTACTACTTTGGTATCGGGATAGTTGTTGGCTACATAAGCCGAAATAGCGTTAGATACATTAGCCGGAACTACGGCATCTTGTTGGGCTGAGCTGAGGGTTTCGTCTTTGCTGCATGATACCATTACGGCAGCAAAAGTAAGAACCGAAAAAATGATCTTTTTCATAATGATAATAATTTAAATGGTTTTTGAATTTTGTTGAAACGAATGCTGTATGGTTCGTTTGTATTGTTGCTTTGAATGGTAACCGATTTGCAAATTTACTACCCTACCGGTTGTGTGATTTTTTTTGAAAATAAAATTGTAACTACCTAATTTTGGGCAGAAACGCCCTTTTTTACGTTGGTGAAAACGATAATTGCCGGAAACTGACTACCTTTGCAGCCAATAAAAAAAATAACAGATGAGTTTTAGTCAATTGAATCTCAATACACCACTGCTCAACGCGTTGGATGATATGGGTTTTAAGCAGCCGACGCTGATACAGGAAAAGGCTTTTCCGGCTATCATGTCGGGACAGGATGTGGTAGGTATTGCTCAAACCGGAACAGGTAAGACGGTGGCCTACCTGCTACCGTGCCTGCGTCAATGGAAATTTACGAAAGAGAAGCATCCGCAAATCGTGATTGTGGTGCCTACCCGGGAGCTGGTGATACAGGTGGTGGAACAGGTAGAAAAACTGACTGCCTATATGAACGCGGCTGTAGTGGGTGTGTATGGTGGAGTCAACATCAAGCAGCATATTTTGATGGTAAACGGAGGGATGGATATCCTGGTAGCTACGCCGGGTCGTCTGCTCGATTTGGTATTGCACGGGTCGCTTAAGCTGAAAAATGTGAAACGACTGGTGGTAGATGAGGTGGATGAGATGCTCAATCTTGGTTTCCGCCCCCAATTGATACGAATCATGGATCTGTTGCCAGCCCGCAGACAGAATCTGATGTTCTCGGCCACTATTACCGAAGAGGTAGAGGATATAATACACGACTTTTTTGATAATCCGCTCTGGATTGAGGCTGCCCGCATGGGTACGCCGCTAGAAAATATCAAACAATATGCTTACAGGATTCCGAACTTCTATACGAAGGTGAATTTGCTGGAGCTTTTGCTGCAGGATGCGGATGAGTATAGGAAGGTGCTGATATTTGTGGCGACAAAGAAAATGGCGGATATGCTTTTCGAAGAGCTGGATCCTAAGTTCCCTGAAGAGATTGGTATCATTCACTCGAATAAGGCGCAAAACAATCGTTTCAACACCGTTGCCGCGTTTCACGGTGGAGATATCCGGATACTGATAGCTACCGATCTGGTGGCGAGAGGTATTGATATATCGGATGTGTCACATGTATTTAACTTCGACCTGCCCGAAGTGCCCGAAAACTACATACACCGTATCGGGCGAACCGGTCGTGCCGACAAGAGTGGTATAGCGGTGGCATTGGTGACAAAGGCCGATAAGGATAGTTTGATGCGCATAGAAACCCTGATGAACAGTCCTGTTGCGATTGAAAAACTGCCACAGGGGCTGACTATCTCGACTGAATTGATTGAGGATGAGATTCCGAAAGTGAAGATGAAGAATATTCTGACCAAGCTGCCGGATAAAGAAGAGGTTGGGCCTGCTTTTCACGAAAAACTGGAAAAGAATAAGAAGGAAAACAATAAAATTCGTCGTTGCGAAATGATGAAAATGAAATACGGAAAGCCGAAAACCCGGGGGCAAAAGCCGAGGGGAAAGAAGAAAAAGTAGAAGATGGCACTTGGTGCTTTCTGAAATTGGATAAAGGTGCAATGGCAACGTGAGGTTGCTGTTGCACCTTTGTTTTATATTATTGAAGATGTATTTAGTTACGCTAAATTTGTCAAATTTGATATTGTAAACGTTTACAATGATTTTTTTATCATAATAATTGTTTGTATTGCATTATTCTTTAAAAAAAATATATATTTGCAAACTAATACCTTGATAATACCAAATCACTCGTCTCCGGGCGAATGTATTTGTTTACATTGCATAATACATTTTCTTGAACCATGAAAAACCAACAGGCGCATCATCCGGATGTGTCCTCTCTGATTGTATAGTATTCGCTTAGGTTTATCCTTCAAAACGTACATACGGAAAGAGAGTGAACCTGCCGGAAACAGATGAATCAAGTATTCTCTCCGCCTTAGTATTTCCTAAACCGGATAATGAACATGCAATTGCACAATTGATTGCTTTTTTGCTGTTTAAATTTAATTTTCTATTACTTAAAACCTTAAATCTATGATGAAAATAATACCACATGTCCACTATGGATAGTCTTGTCTGAATTTTGAGGATTGAACACATATGTGTTATTTTAAAATGCCAGTTAAATGTTTAATTTAATCAAAATCTTACTTATGAAAATAAAACTATTTTTATTGATGTTGTTTGCGACATCGTTCACCCTGCTATCAGCTCAGATATCTCTGGTAAAGGGTGTAGTAACTGATGAAACCGGTATGCCGGCTCCGGGTGTCTCCGTCACATTCAAAGGAATAACCGTTGGTACTGTAACCAATGTTAAAGGTGAATACTCTCTGAAAATTCCGGCAGAAGCAAAAACATTGGTCTTTTCTTATGTAGGTTACACTACACAAGAGATAAATCTGGCAGGAAAGCCTGTTATCAATGTGCAATTAGAACAAAATACAATCGGGCTTAAAGATGTGGTTGTTGTGGGTTACGGGGTTCAAAAGAAGGTGAACCTTACCGGCTCTATTGCTTCTGTCAAGGGTAGTGATCTTGCCAAACGCACCACAATTCAGACATCTCAGGCTCTGCAGGGAATGGCTGCCGGTGTTACGGTTACTTCTACAAGTGGAAAACCCGGTAAGGAAAATACATCTATAAGAATACGGGGTATAGGTACAATTAACGACAACAACCCATTGGTGTTGGTCGACGGGATTTCTTCTTCACTTGATGCCGTGGATCCAAATGATATAGAGAGTATGTCTATACTCAAAGATGCAGCCTCATCGGCAATATATGGTTCGCGAGCAGCAAATGGAGTTGTACTTATTACTACCAAACGCGGGAAGTCAGATAAGGTAACTGTTTCGTACAAATCGACTTTGGGTTTTACTACCCCTTTGGCCGTTCCGAAGAATGCCTCGGCATGGGATTATATGACTATGTATGACGAAGCCAATGCCAACGATACACGTAGTGCAGCTGGTGTTCCCGGTGGTTACATTTATGGTACCGCCAAGATTAATCAGTGGAGAGATACCACTAATCGGGATGCTTATCCAAATACAGATATGATGCGCGAGACCTGGAGAAACAAAGCATATCAGACTCAACATTATCTGGGTTTCTCGCTGGGTAATGAAAAATTCAAATCCAACACGTCCATTAATTATTCATGGCAAAATGCACACATCCCCAACTCTGATTTTGCAAGATATGGTATTCGGTCGAACAATAGCTACACTGTGAACAAATTTTTTGAAGCAGGATTTGACTTGTCTGTTCGTAATACAAAAATCAAAGATGCCGCTCCCGGTACCGAGATTGAGGGTTTGATGAGGCAACCAGCTATCTATCAAACCCGATATTCCAATGGAATTTGGGGAACAAGTTATGCCGGTACACCACATACTATGCAGACAATATATGATGGATTGGCAATGAGATACGAAGATTATCAGGAAACACTGGCGAAGGTGTATGCAAAAATAACACCATTTAAAGGGTTGCAGATAGATTTTTCATATACACCAAAAGTTTCATATGCTAATTATAAGAATGTCAATAAAACAGCTGATGTATATGATTATAAAACAGGATTAGTTTCGCTGAAGTCTACTGCACTTGCAACAATAACTGAGCAAAGAGATAAAACAATTGAAGATGATATAAATTTATTGGTTAATTACTCCAATTCGCTGGGTAAGCATGATTTTAGTTTGCTTGGCGGGCTACAGTATCTCACCAATCGCTACAATACTTTGTCTGCTTACAGACAAGGTAATATTTTTCAGCAATTTGAAGAAATTAGTGTGTACGATCCTACAAACATGACTAATAGTGGTTTGTCAAACGAATGGGCACTGAAGTCTTACTTTGGTCGTCTGAATTATGCCTATGCCGGCAAATATCTGCTGGAAGCCAATATTCGTTACGATGGTTCCTCCCGTTTTGCCAAAGGATACAAATGGGGCGTATTCCCATCTTTTTCGGGTGCATGGCGATTCTCGTCAGAAGATTTTCTGCAGGATATCAGTTGGTTAAGCAATGGTAAACTTCGTGCATCGTGGGGTGAGCTTGGAAATCAGTCGGGGTTGGGAAGCAATTATCCTTTTGCTTTAAATATTGCAACCAACCAGTATTCAGTTTTTGGGGGAATATTAAATCCGGGTTATGCTCCGGTTAACTATGCCCTGAAAAATATTACCTGGGAATCTACCCGTATGATTGACCTTGGTATCGACCTCTCATTTTTCAAAGGAAAGCTGGATGCGACTTTTGATTGGTACAAAAAAGATACCAGAGATATTCTTTTGAATATGATGATTCCCGCAGTAATGGGTTATAGTAACTCTCCAAAGCAGAATGCCGGTTCTGTAGAGAATAAAGGTTGGGATTTGTCTGTAACCCATACAAACAATATTGGTCAGTTTAATTATAAGATTACAGGTATTTTGTCTGATGTACACAATAAAATTACCAATCTTGGTGGTTTAGGCCCTCAGGTTAGTGGAGTGCATGTAAGGCAGGTTGGTTCTCCAATTGATGCGATTTATGGATTGCAGTCCAATGGTCTTTTTAGTTCGTTTACTGAAGCATCAACTCATCCGGTTACACAGTTTGGTTCATTACAGGGTGGTGATATTCGCTACATAGACCAGTTGACTGTCGATACAGATGGTGATGGCATAAAGGATGCCGGTGATAAAAAATTAAACGGAGATGACCGCGTAGTGTTGGGTAATCCAATTCCACGTTATACTTTTTCTCTTGATTTGTATGCTTCTTACAAAGGATTTGACCTCTCAGTCTTTTTTCAGGGAGTGGGTAAACGGGATGGATATGTTTCAGGATGGTTGGCTTATCCTTTCCAGAATGCATCTACCGCGCTTGTTCAGCATTTAGACCACTGGAGCGAAGCCAATCCAAATCCCAATGCAGCATATCCACGTTTGTCTATCAATAAGCAGACAAACAACCTTCAACCTTCTGATTTCTGGAAAGTAAGTGCAGCATACTTTTGTTTGAAAAACATCCAGTTAGGGTATACTTTGCCGACAAAACTTTTAAAAGGTAAAGCAATTTCAAATGTTCGTTTGTTTGCCAGTGGTACAAATGTGTTTACAATAAGCGAAATGCCTTTGGGTATGGACCCCGAGTCTCCCGAAACCGTACAGAATAGTACTCCTTTGCTTGCGACTTACACATTTGGTGTAGAGGTGAAATTTTAATCAGTTTTATAAATTGAACTAAATCGTATATACAATGAAGAAGAATATTATTTATATAGCTTTAATGTCCCTGCTTGTGACCGGTTGCGACTCGTCGCTTGACCTTTATCCTCTGGATACTCCGTCTGCAGAGACATTTTATACTAACGAAACTGAGATACAGGGTGGCGTAAACGCCTGTTACAATCTTGTGGCTCAGCCCAACAATGGTTACCTGACTCAGGAGTTTAGTTGGGATGCACTTTCCGATGTTATGTTTATAAGAGGGGGGGGATTTGCTCAAAATTATCTGATGTCTTCCATAGATTACAAAGATGGCTATTTCAGAAATTTGTGGTTGTACAATTATATGGGTATTGCTCGTTGTAACCTTATGCTCGAGAAAATTGAAGCAAACAAGAACAGTATTACTGCTGATAAAATAAAGCAGTTTCAGGGAGAGGTCTACTTCTTGAGGGCTTATTATTATCTGCGTTTAATAAATATGTTTGGTGATGTGGTTTATCTGGATAAAACAATCAATACTGTAGCAGAAGGTAAGAGCGTGAAACGCTCTCCGAAGGCTGATATTTTGAAGAAGATTTATGCGGATTTCGATAAATCAGCCGAATTGTTGGCAACATCAACCATAAAAACAATGGGTAGAGCCACCTGGGGAGCTGCGATGTCGTACAAAGCCCGGGCAGCCCTGCAAAATAACGACTGGGAAATAGCTGCTACAGCCGCTAAGGCTGTGATTGACTCAAAAAAATACAGCATTATGCCCAGCTATGCCACCCTGTTTACCGAAACTGTACTCAATAGTGCCTCAAATACAGAGCAAATATTTACCCAGGGACACTTATTGACAGCAAACAATGCAACTGCATTTGCTCAGTATACCAGTGCCAGATCTGTATCAGGAGGTTACACTACGCTTGTGCCAACACAAAATATGCTAGACTCATACTTGTGCACTGATGGTCTCGATATTAGCAAATCTCCTTTGTACGATAAGACAAAACCTTATGCTAATCGTGACCCGCGTTTACGCTATTCATTTGTGTTGCCGGGTGATATGTGGAACGGATTTATTTATGATACTCGCAAAGATAAACCAACCACGACAAACAGTGCCGGAGCTACTGTTAAAAATCTGGATAGCTATAATTCTACAGAGTTTACCTCTTTTACCGGATATTTGTTGCGTAAGTATTACGATTTCAAGTACATTACAAAACTTACTCAGTGCGAAACTCCTTTTATGTTGTGTCGCTATGCAGAAGTTTTACTCACCTATGCAGAAGCAAAAATTGAATTGAATCAGATTGATGCTGATTGCCTGGATGCCATAAACAAAGTGCGTGGTCGGGGTGATGTAAACATGCCCGCTGTTAGTGCAGGTACTCAATCGGAGATGAGGCGTATTATCAGAAACGAGCGTAAGGTGGAATTATTTAATGAAAATCTTCACTTCCAGGATCTTTTGCGTTGGAAACGCGCCGAAGTAGTGCTTAAAAGACCAATTTTAGGTCGTCCGGTTTTGGGAGAATTCTCAGTCTATCCCTCTGTTACGTTTGATGAATATGGCGATCCTGTTTACGATGTTGCTACATATGCTCCACACCCTTCTACAGATTATCGCATACTAATAGTAACAAACTTCAACAAAGACCGCGATTACTTGTGGCCTATACCCGAAGCTGAATTAAATCTCAATCCGGGCCTGGGACAAAACCCGAATTGGTAATATTTGAATTACGTTTTGGTAAATAAAAAAGATGGAGGCTGTTTCAAAAATGGGACAGCCTCCTTATTTTTAAACAAAACCTTTGAATTGCCTCAAAGGTAATATACATCGGCGTTGCAGAGCTTTGTAGCCTCAATTTTGACCTATAAGCCGAATAATTCAAAAAAGATAACCCCAAAAGCCATTGGTCGGCTTTTGGGGTTATTTGTCTTGGGATAAATAAGTGAATCTTATTTTTTGATTACCTGTTTCATGACACTACCTTGCGAAGTGATGATTTTAATCAGATATACACCCTTGTTAAGTCCGGATAGATCAACTTCTGTTTTGGCATCTGCCGATACTTTATTTAGCAATAAAACACCATTTAAAGAGTAAACCTCCACGTTCACGGCATCTTGTATGTCGCCTGTGGTTACAAACAGTTTTCCGTCTGTTGGGTTCGGATATACCGTCACATCAGCAGCCTCCAGTCCATTGATGCCGGATGGATCATACTTGATTCCGATTGTGCCGGTTGTGTAGAGAGCAGATGTGTCCCAGAGCAAACCTGCTGCCGGTTTTGCCGGTGAAATAGCAGAGAATGTACCGGCAATGGTTGTAGCCGAGATAATCTTGAACTGATCGCCCACTTTGAAAGAAGTCGTATCTGTTTTAACAATTTTGAGAGTTCCGTTGAGCATTACAGGGCTGGTGATATTGAGTAAATCGGCCAGTTTTACTGCTTTGTTGATTTCAATTTCTGTAGTAGATCCGGAGCTTAAAACCAAAGGTTGAGTCAAAGTTAATGTGCCGATTCCTGTCATTCCCGGAGCAATAGTTCCGCCAGACAATACTGTAACCGAACCCGAAACCTTGCAAACACCGCCTAATGTGCCATTTGCATTTACAACAATGCCACCTGTACCGGTTTTCATTCCGGTTGGGCCAAATATGAGTTTACCTCCGTTTACGGTAGTTGTGCCTCCGTATGTACAGGTGTCGTTGATTGTCCACGATCCGGTACCCACCTTCGTGAAGTTTGTGCTTGTACCCGATAATGTTCCTGCGAATGTTACATTTGTGTTTTTACTTCCAACTATCCAGTTTCCGGCCGAAACATTAGTTCCTGCGCTACCAATCAATTCGCCCACTGCAACAGTTGTTCCGGTTGAGGTGGTGTAAGCATTACCTGCTACAAGTCTCAGTCCGGCATTGGCATAACCATAAGAATTAGCAATGCGGAAATCGCCATCGCTCACAATCAGTGTACCAGTAAATGCAGACCAGTCTCCCTTAAAGTCAGTACGGATAAAAGGCATCACCAGAGTCAGATTGCCCGCCCCGGTCAGTTTACCGGTCAAAGTACAACGAGAGTCGGTGTCCAGAGTCGCGTTTGCATTTTGAGGAACGATAAGGTTCCAGGCCGCAGTTTCATAAGCGGCAACATCAATCATCATCAGTTTTCCCCCCAATAGCGTTATATCACCGGGACCAACACCCGAAACGTTGGCTGTTGCAGAACCCAGAGATAATGTTCCTTCTTTAACAATGGTTCCACCTTTGTATGTATTGGCAGCATTCAGCTGTAAAATGCCGGCTCCTGTTTTTACCAAACGTCCGTCTCCCGATAAGGTGTTGAGCAAAGACATTGTGGTACCGGAATTGACATTAAATGTACAATCTCCGGCATTCATTGTCAGTTTGCGTTTTGTACTTGTCGGAATACCCACGTGGCTCAGTGTCGCGCCGCCGTTGAGAACAAAGTTGGCAGCATCTTCTGTGGCTGCGCCTATAGAGCTTGCTGCTCCTGCGTCGTCGAGATTGGTTATTTCCAATGTACCCGCTTCAATGATTGTTTTGCCGGTATAGCTGTTTTGATTCACCAGGCGGAGAGTTCCTGTTCCGCGTTTGATCAAATTACCTGTTCCTGCAATATTGCCTGTGCCCATAATGGTGTAGTTGCTGCTGCCATCCACAATCATTCTGTTTACAGAAAGCGGAGTAGCCATATACACCGATGTATTTGCTTTTCCACGGTCGTCGAAGATTACGCTGTCGCGATTCACAAATACATCGCTGTTGCCGTTTCTCAGCCACGAGGCTGTGTTTGATAAATCCCAGACTTTTTGAGTCCCCGACCAGGCTACCTCACCCGATTCGCGAGTGGCTTTGATCGTTAGGATAATGCTGTTTGCCGTGTTTGATAATGTGTAAGGGAAGTTTTCGCAACCAACCAGTTTTATCTTCTTTATATCACCTGCAAAAGCTGTTGTATATTTGATAAGGGTGTAGTCTCCCGGTTTGAGTAAACCGTTGGTGAGATTCAATGAAATGGTAACCGTATCTTTAATAGTAAAGGTTCCGTTTACCTGAATCATGTCGTTGCGTTTTGCTTTACCGGTTGGGTCGTCGGATAAATCCATGAAATTAACTGCATTAAGCTCCTCGGTCAGATTGTTTACCGAGAGAGTATCCGCTGAGCCAACTCCGTTGCCCGGAAGAATAGCGGCGCCATATTTCAACAGAACATCGGTCGCGAAACATCCGCTTCCGCCAATCCGGCCACCGGTTAATCCTTTTGACAGAGGTCCGCCCCACACACCGCCATACACGGTTACTGCACTGTTTTTCAATGTATCGTTTACAATCAGAGCTCCGTCCCAAACGTTGGTTTTTCCGCTATAGGCCATTTTTGCATTCAGGGTAAGCGATCCTTTTCCCGATTTGGTCAATGGCATAGAGCCTTCGAGTGTTCCGCTTCCGCCAAAAACGTAGTCGATAGGAGAAATAACAGTAATCATACCCGGCTTGATAGCCTCTTTCAGTTCAATGGCTTGCTTGTTGTTTCCGGTCAAATCAAATAATACAGAGTCGCCGGGAATAAAACTTGTTGTCAGATTCTTGTCGTGCCAGTTTGCCGATGAATTGTCCCAAACAGAACTTGCATTACCCTGCCAGTGTTTGGCATCAAAAATGGCCGGAGGGGGAGGAGTTTGCATACCATATCCCAAATAAAAATCGGGACTTGCTGCACCCATACGCCCTCTGGTAGATAATTGCATTTTGTACATTGGGTTTTGCATCAAACAGTATATTCTATTCGGGGCAACATCCCAGGTATGAAAAATTCGCAATTCGCGATGGTCATTCGATGGGAAAATAAGCTCTTCGCGCCAGTCGCCGAAGATATCACCCTGAAAAGCAGGAACACCACCCGTACCCATCATGTGAACTCCATCGTTGTAAATGCTGTAATAACGGTTGTCGAGCCTGTTGTTGGATACATGCCATCTTTCAATGGCAGGAGCCGAATTAGAGCCATTTACCCCATCCAGAAATTCGCGTCCCAGGTTGTCATCCCACCAAATTGAACGGGTTGGGAATCTGTTATAGTTTGGAGTTTTATCGCCTTTGCAAGTGTAAACGCCCGGCATTATTGAGAAACATTCAGCTCCTTTTGTTCTCGGGTCAAAGTCTGATGCATCACCGCGACTCAGGTCGCCCATTGTTGACATGTACCAACGGTAGATATAGTCACCGTTTTTTGCATCATTGATAGACATACCCACCAGAGAAGAGTTGTTTTGCTGAATGGCAAAGAACTCATATCCGGGGCGATCCATATCCATATCCATCAGGCGATAGTGGTCTCCGTGTGTAAAGTCGCGGTTATCGTACATGGTCTTTCCGTCATCATCGATGGCAGAACCGAGGAAAAGGATTTCATCTTTCCCATCGTTATCCAAATCCGAAGGCAAAATGTTGTGCGCCTGAGAGAGTCCGCGCGGAGCCCCAAACTCAAGTCCCCAGCGCCAGCGCTCGGTTATCTTTCCATTTCTGTAATCGAAAGCAAATGCAGGAGTATTTCCTCCCCCGGCACCACGCACGGTTACGATGCTTGGTAAAACCCCATCGAGATAGGCTACAGCCATGAATATATAAGATGGACGCTCATAAGCACCATATCTGTCGTATCCGTCTTTCAGGCTTTTTGTGGGGTCGGTTGGATCAGGTACCCATCCATTACCCGGTTCAAAATTTGTGCGCGCTTTTTCAACACCGGTTTCTCCGTCAATAATTGACAGAAACTCGGGACCTGAAATATTAATTTCATATTTGGTAATTTTATCGCCGTTTGTGTCTCCGATTTTTACACTGTCTGCACTACCGTATCTGAATACAGAGCCTTCGCCGGTTTTGGTAGCAATCTCAGCCTTGCCATCACCATCGAAGTCGGCAACTACCAGAAAGCCTGTTCCGTTAGCCGTTGATCCGGCATTCGGGCCAAAGTTGAAGCGCCATTTCAATGTACCATCTAGTTCGTAACAGTCCATTTTGGGGTAATGTCCCCACTCAGTACCTTCGTAATGACGGGCAGCGATATATTCCCATTCGCCATCTCCATCCACATCAGCTACCCATACAGAGCCTGCGCAATAGGGGTCCATATAGGTTCCGTTGGTTTGAAGTACAAGCGGTGCATCGGGTAGTGGTTTTAGTGGAATTGAAGTGTAGTGCTTGTTTGGCGCATTGGCTTTGAGCGTGTAGGCAGCACTGGGTGCACCCTCTTTCCCGTTGATAACCGGGCGCACAAAATAACGGTTGTCCACCGCAATGTTTATACCATTATCTACAAAATTGGTTGATGTAGAAATCTCGGTTGCAATTTTAATGGTTGCACCATTTGTTGTTCTGTACAAATTAAAGGAGATGCCTTCGGGGTCAGTGCCTAATAAGCGCCAACCAACGTAGGCTTTGGAGCTTCCCTGATTCAGGGCTATTACTCCTCTGGATAATTTTTCGCTGACTCTTTGTGCGTGCGTGTGGCTTACGCTGAACATACACAACAGAGACGCGAGTAGAAAAAGGCGAATTGATTTCATAAGTGTGTGTTTGATGTTTAAGGTTTATTATATTGATGTATGTGTTTGTGCTTTGTTTGAATGTGCAAAAATACGCATTCCTCTTTGTTTAGTGGCTGTAAAACAGTACTAAATACGGTATATTTGTACAATAAGCCTATACTTTATGTAACCGTTCGAAACATAAAGTACCCCTATTGCAGATAGAATTAAAAATGAATAATGGAGTGGTTACTCCTCAAACGGACGTCTGAATGTACAGCCGTTTTTCCATTCGGAGCAGCCGTATGCCGTTTTTCCTTTGATGACAGAGCCTTTGCCACAGAGCGGACACACCTCTGGTTGTGGCGTTTGTATTGGGTTTTCCGGGGCTTTGGGCGCCTTGGTTGAGCTCTCCTTTTTGGCGCGGGGAGTAGTGGCCGTTTTCTTCTCTTTTGCTTTGGGAGCTTCCGCTTTTTCTTCCGGTTTTTCTACAGTAACTGTTCTTCGGCTTTGGTCTGTTTTTACCTGAAATACAATATCATTCACCATCGCCTTCAGCTCATCTATAAACTGGCGGGCTTCGAAGGTGCCTTTTTCTATTTGTCGCAGTTTTTTCTCCCACAAACCGGTCATCTCCACCGATTTGAGTAGTTCTACATCGATAGCTGCAATCAGGTCAATTCCGGTAGGGGTGGCCATCAGGTTTTTGCGCTCCTTGCGAATGTAGTTTCGTTTAAAAAGTGTTTCGATAATAGCGGCCCGGGTAGATGGGCGACCAATACCGTTCTCTTTGAGAGCATCGCGCAGTTCTTCATTATCCACCTGTTTGCCGGCTGTCTCCATGGCACGCAGCAGAGTAGCTTCGGTGTAAGGCTTGGGCGGTTGCGTCCATTTTTCGCTCAGCGTAGGTTCATGTTCGCCGCTTTCGCCCTCTTCAAACAGGGGTAAAACGCCCTCTTCATCCTCCTCTTTGCTCTCCTTTTCTTCGGGTTTGTCTTTGGCAAAAACTACCCTCCAACCCGGTTCAAGAATCTGTTTTCCGGTTACCTTAAACTCAATTTTATCCACTTCTCCCAATACGGTAGTGGTCGATATTTTACAATCGGGGTAGAAAGCCGCGATAAATCGACGAGCTACCAGGTCGAAGACCATCCGCTCATCGGCAGTCAGGTTTGTTGTTCGTGTTCCGGTAGGTATAATCGCGTGGTGATCTGTCACTTTGCTGTTGTCGAATACCTTTTTCGACTTGGTAAGTTTGGTGGCAAGCAGTGGTGCCGTAAGCTCTTCATATCCGTTGAGGCCGCGCAGGGTGTCGGGTACCTTAGGAAATATGTCGTCGCTCAGGAAAGTAGTATCCACACGGGGATAGGTAGTCACCTTTTTTTCGTAGAGCGACTGGATTAGTTTGAGCGTTTCGTCTGCCGAGAATCCGAATTTTTTGTTGCACTCCACCTGCAATGCTGTCAGGTCGAATAGCCGCGGAGCCGATTCTGTTCCCTTTTTTGTGCTTACACCGGTTACAACAAAAGGCGCCTCTTTCACGGTTTCGAGAAAAGCGGTTCCCTCTTCCACACTTTGGAACCGACCTTTGGTGACCGAGAATGTGGTATTCCGGTAAACCGTTTTCAGCTCCCAGTAGGGCTCGGGAGTAAAATTCTGTATTTCGAGGTGGCGATTTACAATAAGTGCCAGAGTTGGCGTCTGCACTCTGCCGATAGAAAGCACGCCACGGTTCTGTCCGTATTTAAGTGTAAAAAGCCGGGTGGCATTCATTCCCAGAAGCCAATCGCCGATAGCCCGCGACAATCCGGCCTCGTACAAGTGTTTGAATTCATCATCTTTGCGCAGTGAGCGAAATCCCTCGCGGATTGACTCTTCAGTCAGCGACGAAATCCAGAGCCGGTATATAGGGCAATGGCATTTTGCTTTTTGAAGCACCCAGCGTTGAATAAGCTCTCCCTCCTGACCAGCATCACCACAATTAATAACCATTTCAGCCTTTTCTACCAAACTTTCGATGATACTGAATTGTTTCTGATAATTATCTATGTCGATGACCCGGATGCCAAAGCGGGGCGGAATCATAGGCAAATGTGCCAATGACCACTGTTTCCAGGCCGGCAGGTATTCGTGCGGCTCTTTGAGTGTACACAAATGGCCAAAGGTCCAGGTTACCTGGTATCCGTTGCCCTCTATGTACCCCTCTTTGCGTTGGGTTGCACCCAATACCTGAGCTATTTCGCGCGCTACGCTTGGTTTTTCGGCTATGCAAACTTTCATCTGAGTTGTTCTGTTTGGTAAAATGGGGTGACAAAATTAGGAAAAATATATCCACAAATGAATAAACACGAAGATTATTTGAAAATTGCCATACAGTTGGCCCGCGAAAACGTAGAAAAAGGAGGAGGACCGTTTGGCGCAATTATTGTGAGAAAAGGAGAGATTATCGCCCAAAGCGGAAATACAGTAACCCTGAGCAACGACCCCACTGCACATGCCGAAGTAAATGCCATTCGGCAGGCCTGCCAAAAACTGCAAACCTACAAGCTGGATGATTGTGTCATATACAGTAGTTGCGAGCCTTGTCCGATGTGTTTGTCGGCCATTTACTGGGCTCATTTATCGCAGGTTTTCTTTGCCGCCACACGCGATGATGCAGCTCGCGCTGGCTTCGACGACTCGCTGATTTATACCGAAATACCAAAGCCTGTTGCCGACAGATTGGTTCCATTCCGGCATATTTCTTTGTCAGAGGCCCAGCTCCCTTTTCGGAACTGGCAGGAGAATCTCGAAAAAAAATGTTATTAATCGATTGATTGATGCTGTTTTAGGCTGGTTTTTTTGCTATTTTATATGGTGTTAGTTTAATACTGTTAATTTTGGAAATTAGCTATTTGCGAGAGACCTGATTTTTTGTATCTTTGCAATCGCCTTTAAAATATGTAATTTTTTTAGTTCGTTTTTTGAGGATTAGTAAGAAAAAGTTGGCGATTTGTTTTTCTTTATAATATATAACCAAATAATAATTCGTAATTCGTATGACGGTACATGAAAAAGTAAAAGAATTGGAACGGGTTGTTATTCGATTTTCCGGCGATTCCGGCGATGGAATGCAGCTGGTGGGTAACATCTTTTCCAATTTGTCGGCTACGTTGGGTAATGAAATTTCCACATTCCCCGATTATCCGGCAGAGATGCGTGCGCCGCAAGGCACATTAGGTGGTGTCTCGGGCTTTCAGTTGCACGTAGGTGCAAAAAACATCTTCACACCCGGCGATAAGGCCGATGTGTTGGTCGCCATGAATCCCGCAGCGCTGAAATCGAATTACAAATTTCTTAAACCTCATTCAATTGTTATTATTGATGAGGATTCGTTTACGGAAAAAGATTTAAAGAAGGCTGATTTCAAAACCAACAATCCGTTTGAAGAGTTGGGATTGACTCAGATTCAGGTGGTTCCGGTTCCGGCTACTTCGCTGGTTAAAAACAGCCTCGAAGCGAGCGGATTGGACGGAAAATCTGTTCTTCGCAGCAAAAATATGTTTGCACTCGGGTTGGTCTGCTGGTTGTTCAACCGCACTCTCGAAAGTGCAATTCCCTTCCTCGAAAGAAAATTTGCAAGAAAACCGGCTATTCTCGAGGCCAATATAAAGGTATTGACCGACGGATTCAATTTTGGTGCCAACACGCACGCTTCTGTTTCTACCTACCGCATAGAGGCAGCTACTCAGCAGGAAAAAGGTATTTATACAGATGTAAACGGAAATCATGCAACGGCTTATGGTTTGATTGCTGCTTCTGAAAAGTCGGGTCTGCCGCTTTTCCTGGGTAGTTATCCCATTACACCGGCTACCGAAATTATGCAGGAGCTGGCTGCCCGCAAAGAGTTGGGTGTGAAAGTGGTTCAGTGTGAAGATGAAATTGCCGGTATATGTACCTCAATTGGTGCAAGTTTTGCCGGACATCTCGCTGCTACCTCAACTTCCGGACCCGGTTTGGCTCTGAAGGGCGAAGCTATTGGGTTGGCTGTGATGGCCGAAATACCATTGGTAATTGTGGATGTCCAGCGTGGAGGCCCTTCTACCGGGTTGCCTACCAAAACCGAACAATCTGATTTATTACAAGCTTTATATGGCAGAAACGGTGACAGCCCGGCTGTGGTAGTAGCTGCCAAATCGCCAATCGACTGTTTTGAGATGGCATTTAACGCCTCGAAAATTGCCGTCGAGCACATGACTCCGGTTATTTTGCTGACAGACGGATTTATAGCCAACGGCTCTGCGGCCTGGAAAATACCCAATCTGGATGAATATCCCGCTATTGTGCCTCCGGTAGTTACACCCGAAATGGCAGAAGGCTGGAAAGCATACAAACGCAACGAGGCAAATATGGTACGTAGCTGGGCATTTCCGGGAACACCGGGATTTGAACACCGTATCGGAGGTCTCGAGAAACATTACGATACCGGGTCTATTTCGACCGATGCTGCCAATCACCAAAAAATGACTGATGCCCGCCATAAGAAAATTGAATGTGTGGCTCAGAAAATTCCGGCGTTGCAGGTTGAAGGAAATTCCGATGCCGATACGTTGGTTGTGGGCTGGGGTGGTACCTTTGGCCATTTGCACACAGCTGTGGAAAATGTAAATGCAAGTGGCAAAAAGCTGGCTTACGCTCATTTTCAATATATCAATCCGCTGCCGGCTAATGCAGTGGAGGTGCTCTCGAAATACAAAAAAATTGTGGTTTGCGAGTTAAACACAGGTCAGTTTGCCGGTTATCTGCGCATGACAGTGCCTGGTCTGAATATTGTTCAGTTCAACAAAGTGGAGGGTCAGCCCTTTATGGTGAATGAGCTGGAGGAGTGTTTCATCAAAAATATGGAGGAGTAAACAGATGGCGACAAAACAATATACGGTTGCAGATTTCAAAAGTACGGCCAAGGTAACCTGGTGTCCGGGATGTGGTGATTTCGCTATTTTGAGTTCTTTGCAAAAAACGATGGTTGAGTTGGGTATCGAGCCTCACGAAACGGCTGTAATTTCCGGTATCGGTTGCTCGTCGCGTTTGCCCTATTTTATGGCAACGTATGGTTTCCATACAATTCACGGCCGGGGTTCGGCTATTGCAACGGGTGTGAAGGTGGCCAATCCGAAACTTTCTGTATGGCAGATTACAGGAGATGGAGACTGTTTGGCAATTGGTGGTAATCACTTTATTCATGCTGTTCGTCGCAATGTTGATCTCAATATTATTTTGATGAACAACAAAATATATGGTCTGACGAAAGGTCAGTATTCGCCTACTACGCAGCGCGGATATGTGACTAAATCGTCTCCTTTTGGAACAATTGAAGAGCCGTTTGTCCCGGCTGAGCTGACTATGGGTGCCCGTGGACAGTTTTTTGCCCGTTCTATTGATGTAGACTTGCCCGGAACACAGGAGTGTATGCTTGCTGCGGCTAAACACAAGGGTACATCTGTACTCGAAGTGTTGCAGAATTGTGTTATCTTCTCGGATGGTGTTCACGATTATTATTCGGTAAAAGAGACCCGTGCCGACCGCACAATTACATTACGCCACGGCGAAAAGATGATTTTTGGAGCTAACAGAGACAAAGGTTTGGTGCTCGATGGTATGAAACTGAAAGTGGTAACTATCGGCGAAAACGGTGTGACAGAAGAAGACCTTCTGGTACACGATGCCAAAGATGCCGACAATTCGCTGCAATACAAACTTTCGATGATGCACGAATATGGTTTGCCGCTTGCTTTGGGCGTTATCCGTAGCGTTGAGGCTCCCGTGTATGATGTGGAGGTTGAAAAGCAAATAGCTGAAGTACAGGCGAAAAAACCGGTTCGCAAATTGCAGGATTTCCTGTTGAGTGGCGAAACCTGGGAAGTGAAATAATATTTGAATTAAGAATATACCGGATAAAGAGGCTGTCTCGATGTAAAAAGAGTTCAGCCTCTTTTTGGTTGAATTGAATCGGCTCTCTCTCTTTTAACAATTGAAAACAGATTAACACAAAAAGAATTTTAGCGTATGAAAAACGTATGGTTTAGCCTCCTTGTATTGGGTGGGCTGCTTTTTGCCGGCCGTGTGATGGCGCAAAACGCGTATCAGAAGAATCCGATGGCGAAACACACATTTGCTATCGGAAAGAGTGATTTTATGTTGGACAACGAGCCGTTTGTCATTCGATGCGGCGAGATGCATTTTGCACGCATTCCACGCGAATACTGGGCACATCGCCTGAAAATGGCCCGTGCTATGGGATTGAATACCGTATGTGCATATCTGTTTTGGAACTACCACGAACAGCAGGAAGGGAAGTTTACGTGGGATGGAATGGCCGACGCTGCCGAGTTTTGCCGCCTGGCGCAGAAAGAGGGTTTGCTGGTGATTCTTCGCCCCGGCCCTTATGCCTGTGCCGAGTGGGATATGGGCGGTTTACCCTGGTGGTTGTTGAAGTACAAAGATATAAAGGTGCGCACGCAGGACCCTGTTTTCATGGCCAAAAGCCGGGCATTCCTTGAACAGGTAGGTCGTCAGCTGGCTCCATTACAGATTACCAAAGGTGGTCCGATTGTGCTCGTACAGGTAGAAAATGAATACGGCTTCTTTGGCAGCGATCGCGATTATTTGGGTCGCATACGCGATATTCTGAAAGAGGTGGGTTTTGATGTGCCTCTGTTTACATGCGATGCTGCGTCGGAAATCAAAAAGACATTCCGCGATGATATTTTTTGTGCCGTCAATTTTGGCAGCAACCCCGAAAGCTGCTTCAAAACTCTTCGCGAGGTGCGCCCCGAAGGTCCGCTGATGTGTAGCGAATTTTACCCCGGATGGTTTGATTCGTGGGGGCGTAGTCATCACCTGGGCAACGGAGTGAATATTCTCAAAGACCTCGATTATATGCTGAAGCACCGCGCTTCATTCAGTGTCTATATGGCACATGGTGGCACATCGTTCGACTATTGGGCAGGCGCAAACTGTCCGCCCTACAAGCCACAAACATCGAGTTACGACTACGATGCGCCTATCAGCGAGGCGGGTTGGGTAACACCCCGTTTTACCGAAATGCGCAATCTGTTTGCCGCCAATCTCAATCCGGGAGAAAACATTCCCGAAGCACCCGCTGCCATGCCTGTAATAGAGCTGCCAGCCTTTAAGATGGATAAAATGGCCCCTCTTGTGGCTGGCATCGCTAAAACAACCAACCCGGTTTTGTCGCCCTCGCCACTCACTTTCGAAGAGATGAATTTTGGCTTCGGTGCAGCAGTTTACACCACCACGCTCTCTCCCGGCGAAGCTTCAGAGCTTGTGCTCGAACAGGATGTGCACGACTTTGCACACGTCTATCTCAACCAGAAGCGTATCGGCACCTTCGACCGCACTACGGGTGCGAAGCGTATCAAACTGCCGGCACTCTCTGCGCCAGCCCGTCTCGACCTGGTGGTTGAGTCTATGGGTCGGGTTAACTTCGGATCACACATTGCCGACCGTAAGGGGTTGAATGGTAAAGTATTGCGTAGAACCAACGAACAGGATTCCGAAGTCAAAAACTGGAAAATTTACCCCATGAGCATTGCAGACGGTTATCCCCGCAATCTTACCTATGCTCCGGCACGTCTATCTGCTCAGCCCGCTTTCTACAAAGGAAAATTCCGCATAACCCGCAAGGGCGACCTCTTTCTCGATATGAGCAACTGGGGCAAAGGCATGGTGTGGGTCAACGGTCACGGATTGGGTCGTTTCTGGAATATCGGCCCCACGCAAACCATGTATCTGCCGGCTCCCTGGCTCAAAGAGGGCGACAACGAAATCGTAATTCTCGATTACCTGACGCCCAAGAGCCTTATCGTCAAAGGTTTGAAAAAGCCGATACTCGACAAGCTCACGCAGGCCGATGTGAAAAACAAATACCGCAAAGAGGGTCAGACCTTTGCCGACAACACCCCGGCAATGGTGCATCAGGGGCAATTCCCCGACAGCAAAGAGTGGCAGGTCGTTAAGTTCGATAAGCCCGTTACAGGTCGTTTCTTCTGCATCGAAGCCCTCAGTTCGCAATACGGCGACCCCAACACCACCCTGGCCGAGCTCTATCTGATAGACCAAAACGGCAAAGAGCTACCCCGCGGCGATTGGAAAATTGCCTACACCGACAGTCAGGAGACCCGTCAGGACGATGGCAAGGCCGATAATATCTTCGACATGCAGCACACCACCTTCTGGCACACCGAGTGGTCGGAGGCTCACCCGGCTCACCCGCATCAGGTGGTGGTCGATTTGCAAACCAACACCACCGTGGCCGGTTTCAGGTACCTGCCCCGTCAGGATTCGCCCAATGGCCGCATAAAAAATTACAAAATATACATCTCCCCCAAGCCCTTTAAAGGCCTCTGATTTTTTTTCTTAAATAGTTGGGCGCGCCCCTCGCTCACTCGGGTCGGGATTTCCGCTTATGTACAGACGATGTGCACATCGTTTCTAACACCCGGTTCACCTTCGCTGCGGTAAACGTAGCCCCGGTGGCCGGGTTGCGGGGTATCCGCTGCAATCCATCGCGCGGAGGTTACTCTGCTTATATCGTCGATTTCCCCGCTCTTTTTGCATTCAGCTGCCCATTTTTTTACCACCTAACCGGCCTCTGTTTATTTATAATTTACTATATTTGCCTTTTTAACACTTGAGGCAATCCAATAATCGGATTGCTCCCGATAATGAATTAAAACAACATTAATAAAAGAAACATGAGAGCTCACGAAATTGACTTTACGATTTATGGCGAGGAGATGCAGTATGTAGAAATCGAACTCGACCCACAGGAGGTAGTGGTAGCCGAAGCCGGCAGTTTTATGATGATGGATGCCGGAATCCGTATGGAGACCATCTTTGGCGATGGTTCAGCTCAGCAATCCGGTATTTTGGGAAAACTGCTATCAGCCGGAAAACGGATGCTCACCGGCGAAAGCCTCTTTATGACTGCCTATCAAAACGAAAACTATACCCGCAGCAAAGTCAGCTTTGCATCTCCCTATCCCGGCAAAATTATCCCTATCGACCTGGCACAGTACGACGGCAAATTCATTTGCCAGAAAGACGCGTTCCTTTGTGCCGCCAAAGGAGTTTCGGTGGGTATCGAATTTTCGCGCAAACTGGGCACCGGCCTGTTTGGTGGCGAGGGATTCATCATGCAGAAAATCGAGGGAGATGGCATGGCTTTTGTCCATTCGGGCGGTACACTGGCCAAACGCATTCTCAAACCGGGCGAAGTGCTCAAGGTAGATACCGGTTGTATAGTCGGTTTCACCCGTGGCGTTGAGTACGATATCGAGTTTGTGGGAGGTATCAAAAATTCACTTTTCGGGGGCGAAGGGCTCTTTTTTGCAACATTGCGTGGCCCGGGCACAGTCTTTATTCAGTCTTTACCTTTCAGTCGTTTGGCCGACCGCATTATCGCCTCTGCACCCCGCATGGGCGGAAAAAGCCGCGAAGAGGGCAGCCTGCTTGGCGGAATCGGCAATCTGTTCGACGGCGACAACCGTTTCTGATATAAACTTTATATTGGCCAATATACCATTTAATGTCAAAAAAATAGCGTATATTTGCCGGTCAATTGCCAATTTCAGTCGGGTACAATTGCCCGATTCCATCTAATAATTATATGATTGAAAGAATAAAACAGATTTTAGCCGGTGAAGCTCAGGCTATTTTGGGCATTCCCGTTACCGATGATTACCAAAAAGCAGTTTCGCTGATTGTCCGTACAAAAAACAACAAAGCCAAACTTGTTACCAGTGGCATGGGTAAGGCCGGACAGATTGCCATGAATATTTCTACCACTTTCTGTTCTACCGGCATATCGTCTGTTTTTTTGCATCCGAGTGAAGCTCAACACGGCGATTTGGGCATCATTCAGCCCGGCGATTTGATGTTGCTTATATCCAATTCGGGCAAAACCCGCGAAATTCTCGAACTGGTTCAGTTAGCGCGCCGTTTGCAGCCCGATATTGAGTTTATTGTCATTACAAGCAATCCCGGGAGTCCCCTTGCCAAAGAAGCGGATGCGTTATTACTCACCGGCGCACCTCCCGAGGTTTGCCCGCTGGGGCTAACACCCACCACTTCCACCACGGTGATGACCGTTATCGGCGATGCGCTTGTGGTGAATACCATGCTTGCGACCGGATTTTCCAAACAAGAGTATGCCAAACGTCATCATGGCGGGTATCTGGGTGTAATTTCCCGGGGAAGTGACGATTGCCAGAGCGCCGAATTGTAAATGATAATTGTACCCTTTTTATGCGAAAAGTAATAGGAATAGGAGAGACCATTCTCGATGTTATTTTCAAAAACGACATTCCCACCAAAGCGGTGCCCGGAGGTTCTGTTTTCAACGGGTTGGTCACACTGGGGCGGCTCAATGTTCCCACGGCTTTTGTCAGCGAAGTGGGTAACGACAAAGTAGGGCACATTATTCTCGATTTTATGAAGGAGAATAACCTGACTACCGATCATGTTGATTGCTTTCCCGATGGAAAATCGCCGGTTTCACTGGCTTTTCTGGATGATAATAATGATGCACAATATCTGTTTTACAAAGACTATCCCAGCCAGCGACTCGATGTGGTTTTGCCACGCATCAATCCCGACGATATCGTTATCTTTGGTTCTTTCTATGCTCTCAATCCGGCTTTGCGGAGCAAAATGACAGAGATTCTGGAATATGCCCGGGATAGAAAGGCGATTATCTATTACGATCCCAATTTCAGAAAATCACATGCCAACGAAGCCATTCGACTGATGACCTCTTTGCTCGAGAATTTCGAATATGCCGATATTGTGCGTGGTTCCGATGAAGATTTTTTCAATATCTACAAGATGACCGATTTGGCGGCTATCTATAAAAGCAAGATTCAGTTTTATTCGCCCAACTTTATTTGTACCAAAGGCGGAAAAGGGGTTTCTCTTTTTACCAGAAAAGGAGTTAAAGAGTTTGCTGTACCGGCCATAGAAACGGTTAGTACCATTGGCGCGGGCGACAATTTCAATGCCGGGGTGCTATTTGGTTTGCTCAGATACAATGTGTTGCGTGCCGATTTAGATAATTTGTCGGAGGAACTCTGGGCTAAAATCATACAATGTGGCATCGACTTCTCTTCCGAAGTATGTGGTAGTTACGACAACTATATATCGAGAGAGTTTGCACAAAATTATCTCTCCCGAATTTAATTTTTATTCTGTTTATGAATCTGATTCTAAGGTTACTGACTGTATCGCTTGTTTTGCTGATGGCATTTTCGTGTGCCACGCAGAAACTCGATGTGGTGTGTGCCTGCGAAGAGGGAGCTAAGGATTATGATACCATTAAATGGGAGGCATTTCCGCAGAATGATGGTTTGGTAGAGGTGTTTGCTTCATCAAGTCCCGATTCTTTCGAAGAGAGTGAACCACTGGCCACAGCCCGTATTCCCGACCGCATTGTCAGGGTTCCCAAGCAGGACGGGAACCGAAAGTATTTCATGCTGGTTTTCAACAAAGAACAGAAAGTTTTTGTGACTAACCGGAAAATAAATGTGCCCGGTGTGGCCAACTTCAGAGATGCCGGTGGGTACATCACAGCCAGTGGCGGGCATTTGCGATGGGGTAAAATTTATCGTTCTGCCTCGTTGTCTGCGATATCTCCTGAGGGAATAGCCCGAATAAAGGAGCTGAAAATAAAAACAATAATAGACCTTTGCACCCCCGAAGAAAGGGCAAATCATCCCGAACCCGATATGGGTATAAAAAGGATATCAATCCCGGTCGATTTACCATTTGATGAGAGAATGCGACACAGGCTGCTGGAGCGCAAATGCAAGCGTACAGATGCTGTTATTCACATGCAGGATATTTTTGCTGAATTTACAAGAAATTACAACCGTGAATTTGCACGGCTTTTCGAAGCTCTTAGTCATGAAGAGAATTATCCGGTTTTGATCCACGGCTCCAATGGAAATGATAGAACAGGTTTTACTGTTGCGCTTATTATGAAATCTCTCAATATCCGGGATGAGGATATTATGGAGGACTATCTTTTTTCAAATACTTGTTCTGATATTCGCAGGGAAGCCACCTTTGCCAGCGAATTACCAACTGATGAGCAAGAGGCACTTACGGTTTTTGTGTCGGCGCAACGCAGCTTTTTAGAGTATGCTTTTCGAAAAATAACAGAAGATAATGGCTCGTTTACGCATTATTTCGAAAAAAAACTCAATCTGGACCGCCAAAAAAGAGAAAATATGCAACAAATACTGTTAACCCGTTAGTTTTTTGTACCTTTGCAAAAAAATTTTAGATGAAATCATTCCAAGAATTGGGAATTGCTCCCAACATTATTAAGGCAATCGAAGAGTTAGGCTTCGAAAATCCAATGCCTGTACAAGAAGAAGTAATTCCCTATTTATTAAACGAAGAGACGGATATTGTAGCATTAGCACAAACCGGAACCGGTAAAACGGCAGCATTCGGACTACCTGTTATTCAAAAAGTTAATCTTTCGCACAACAAAATTCAGGCGCTTATTCTATCACCTACCCGCGAGCTTTGCTTGCAAATTGCAGGTGATTTGGCCGATTTTTCAAAATATATGCCCGAGCTTCGGGTTTTGCCCGTTTATGGTGGTTCGAGCATTGACAGCCAGATTAAAGCTTTGCGCCGTGGCGTTCATATTGTGGTGGCTACACCGGGTCGTTTGATCGACCTGATGAACCGCGGACAGGTGAACCTCGAAATGGTGCGCAACCTGATTCTCGACGAGGCCGACGAAATGCTCAACATGGGTTTCACCGAAAGCATCAACGCTATTTTGGCAAATGTGCCTGCTGAGCGCAACACATTGCTTTTCTCTGCAACTATGCCTGCCGAAATTGCACGTATTGCAAAAACCTACATGCGTAATGCCAAAGAAATTACGATTGGTTCGAGAAACGAAAGCACGAAGAATGTAAAACACATCAGCTACGTGGTACATGCCAAAGATAAATATCTGGCTTTGAAGCGTATTGCTGACTTTAATCCCAATATTTACGGTATCGTTTTCTGTCGTACCCGCAAAGAGACTCAGGAAATTGCCGATATGCTCATTCAGGATGGCTACAATGCCGATTCGTTGCACGGCGAGCTTTCTCAGGCGCAGCGCGACTATGTGATGCAGAAGTTCCGCGTTAAAAACATTCAGCTTCTTGTGGCTACCGATGTGGCTGCCCGTGGTTTGGATGTGGACAATCTGACACACGTAATCAACTACGGTTTGCCTGATGAAGTGGAGACATATACCCACCGAAGCGGTCGTACCGGTCGTGCCAACAAGTCAGGTGTATCTATTGCTTTGATTCACATCAAAGAGAAACATAAATTGCGCGAAATTGAGCGTATTATTCAAAAGAAATTCCAGTCGGAACATCTGCCAACGGGTTATCAGATTTGCGAAAAGCAGCTTTTCAACCTGGTAGATAAACTGGAGAAGGTGGAAGTGGATGAGGCCGAAATCGGCAACTATCTGCCCCCTGTTTTTCAGAAACTCGATTGGTTAAACAAAGAGGATTTGATCAAACGTTTTGTTTCGCTGGAGTTCAACCGTCTGATTAATTATTACCGCAACGCTGGTGATATTGATATTCCGGACGAAAGAGCGTCGAAAGAACGGGGAGATCGTTTTGATAAAAAAGGCGACCGTTTCGAGCCACGCGACCGTGGTCGTGGAGGAGATCGTGGCGAGCGTGGTGGCGAGCGTACACCGGAGCCGGGCTTTACCCGTTTGTTTATCAGTGTAGGTAAAACGGATGGCTTCTACCCCAATCAGCTTATTGAATTGATAAATAGCAATTGTGGCGGTCGTGTGCAGATTGGTAAGATTGATTTGATGAAGGCTTTTTCGTTTTTCGAAGTGGAAAGTCGCGAAGCCAAGAACGTAATAAAAGGTTTGAACAAAGCCGATTGGTTTGGTCGAAAAATAAATGTGGAAGTGGCCGACGGAAAAGGTGGCGGAGAAGTGAGACCGGCAGAAAAGAAATCGTATTACAAAAAAGGTGCGGATAAAAAGCCCGGATCTTTTGGTAAAAAGAAAAGCTACTAACCAAAACCGAAAAGGTTAGCGCGAGAATATTCATCAGACCGCATCCTCTTCCATAGCCTTTCGGGCAGGGAGATGGTGCGGTTTTTTAATACCCGAAAATTATGTCATTTTTGTTTTCTGAAATTATATTTGGCCCTATCAAAAGCCGTCGTTTGGGCGTCTCGCTGGGCATAAATCTGTTGCCTGTGGATGGCAAGGTGTGTACGTTCGATTGTATCTATTGCGAGTGTGGGTACAATACCACAGGGCGCGATAGCGGATTGCCATCGCGGGAGCTGGTGAAGCAAAAACTCAGAGAAAAACTTCTGGTTATGCAACAGGACGGCGAGGCACCCGATGTGATTACTTTTGCCGGAAATGGAGAGCCTACGATGCATCCCGATTTTGCGGAGATTGTGGATGATACCATTGATTTGCGAAACGAGTTTTTTCCGAATGCAAAAATCAGTGTTCTTTCCAATTCTACTTATGTGCGTAAACCCGCTGTTTTCGAAGCTCTGAAAAAGGTAGATAACAATATACTGAAACTCGATTCGGGCATCGATGCTACTGTGCGGCTGATAGACCGGCCCACACAATCGGCCTTTACGGTGGCCGGTCTTGTAGAGGAGCTGAAAAAGTTCGAAGGGAATCTGATTATTCAAACCATGTTTCTGCGGGGGGCGCACAAAGGAATATCGGTAGATAATACAACCGATGAGGAAATTGAGGCTCTGATAGCAGTGATGAAAAAGATACAACCCAAGCAAATTATGGTCTATTCTATCGACCGCGAAACGCCAGAGAATACACTCGAAAAGGTGTCGAAAGAGGAGCTTACGCAAATTGCAGCCCGATTAGAGAAGGCCGGTTTTTCTGTTTTGGTTTCGGCCTGATACTCTATACCTGCCGGCCTGTCCATTTGGCAAAAAAGAAGCGAATGGCAAACCAGATATGAAGAAGCATTACGACAGCACTGCCGTAGTGCTTTTTCATTATAATAAAACGCTCTTTGAGAGATGCTTTGCGTTGAGTGGTCGACACGCCTCCATCCAGAAAGTGAGAAAGTGTCTGATGAGAATTATGTATCAAACGGGCTTTTTTCAGGCACTGAATGCACCATTCGTAATCGGCCGAATATTTGTATGTTAAATCGAATTCGGGAGCAGAAACCCGCTTTGCAATAAACGACTGGTGACAAACCAGCATGCCCATTCTGAAACTTTTCCAGGTTAGTCGGGCGGGGGCTTTCAATCTGCGCATGGCTTGAATTTTACCATCGGGGCCGGTTATTGCAGTTTCACCATAAATGACATCCGGCAATATTTTCCCCGGAATCCCTTCTGCCAATTGCTCCAGTGTATTTTCATCGTGAAGCGTGTCGCCGGCATTGATAAACCAAACATAGTCGCCGGTGGCCAGATTGAGAGACTTGTTCATCGCATCGTAAATCCCGTTGTCGGGTTCGCTGCGCCAGGTCATGTGGCTGTCTTTGTATTTCTTTATAATATCCATCGTCCCGTCGGAAGAGGCGCCATCCACAATGATATATTCCAGATTGTCGTATGTTTGCCCCAAAACGCTCTCAATGGTTCGTTGGATGAGTGCTTCGGCATTGTAAGTGACTGTAATGATGGTAAAGAGTGGTCTCATTTTGTATTTTTCAATAAAATATGACGATACAACTGAATGTATTTTTCTGCAACTGCCTCTTCGGAATAACATTCGATTACTTTTTTCCGGGCGTTGGTCGAAAGAGCCTGATAATCGGCTTTCCACAGGCACCAATCTACACCTTCGGCCAGGTGTGCTGCCGATTTGTAGTCGGATAAAAATCCGTTTTGTTGGTGGTCAATCATTTCGGGGATGCCACCTATGCTGAATCCTACCACCGGCGTGCCACACGACATCGATTCCATGATGGTATTGGGCAGATTCTCTTCAAGCGATGGTGTTACAAACAAATCTACAGCATTGTAGAGATTTCTGATTGTTTCATCGTCAGTCAGATATCCGGTTTGATGTATCGGGAAGGGAAATAAGCCATCAATATTCTCTTTGGCCTGACCAAAAAATACGAGTTCCAGCTCTTCGTTTGCCCGTGGATATTTTTCAGACAAAATGCGGCAGGCATCTACGTAATAGTCTATGCCTTTGCGTTTGTCGGTCACATTGGCAGCGCCATACAGAATCAGCTTTTTGTTTGGGGGCAATCCGAATTGTTTTCGGGCTTCGTTTTTATCTTTCGGGCTGTAGAAGCCGGTATCGAGTGGATTCGGAATCGCTTGTACGTTGTTGGGATTAATCAGTGCGCTTGCCCGGGTTCTCTTTTCGAGCCAGCGGCTGCATGTGACGAAATGGATATTTGCATTTGCCCAAATCTCTTTTTTGCGAAGAAAAACGCGGGTGGAAAGGTCTTTGCTCTGTTTATTGCCAAGAAACATACATTTTTCGCACCGGGTGTGGTACGATTCGCATTCGCGCGAATGGTGGCAAATGCCCGTGGCAGGCCACATATCGTGCATGGTCCATACAATCGGTTTGCCGGTTTTTGCCAGTTTTTTTATCTGATTCAACGAGAGAAAACCCTGATTAATCCAGTGCAAATGGATGATATCCGCCGATTTCACGGCCGGGTGAGCAGCCAGAGGGATACCGCTGTTGGCAATGGAAACGGCGAAAAGATTTTTTCTGTCGAGTCCGTTTTGAAGGAAAATGGAGAGCCGTTCCCAAACGAAACGAAACTGATTGAGCCAGTGGGCTGTTTTGCCCTTATTGGCTGCTATTACGTGTGGATTGTCTGTCGATTTGTCTCTGACCAGCATATCTGCCTCTGCATCCGCCTTTTGCAAAGCACGCATCAGACGACCACAGGCTACTGCGGCACCGCCTTTTTTTTCGGAAGTATTGATCAGGATAACCTTCATGAGAAACAAATGAAGAGCAAAGATAGCAGTAAAAACGGAAATTATTAAACGAAACTTTTGAAAAATAGCTATTTGAGAAGCTTTTTGCTCTTTGTGCAGAAGAATAATCCTCTTTTTTTGATTCCACCTTGAATAACTTTGGCTAAATTTGCACAAACATATTAACCGGATAATGACCTCTTTTTGGGATAAACTTCAAACTATAGCTGATAACTGTGTGCAAACTTCACTTTCGCTGGTGAAGATTGTTCTGTTTTCGCGCAGACCGACAACTATTCCTGTCGGTTTTACTCAGAATCGGGAGATTGTGGTGTTGGGCAATGGCCCGTCGCTGCTGAAAACGATTGGCGAGAAAAAGTATTTCCTCGAAAACAGAGATTTGCTTGCGGTCAACTTCGCGGCTACATCCGACTATTTTCAGCAGATTCGCCCCAATTTGTATGTGGCGGTGGATATGGCATTTTTTCAGAATGAGGAGTATTGCGAACGGCTTTTCACGAATCTTGCAAAAAAGGTGGAGTGGCCGTTGCTGCTTTTTCTACCCGCTAAAGCAAAAAAATATTCCAATTGGCAAAAACACATTTCCGGCAATAGTCAGATTCAGGTTTGCTTTGTCAACATCACCCCGGTGGTGGGCTTTTCGTGGTTTACTCATCGGTTTTATGCGAATGGATGGGGGATGCCGCGTCCGCGCAATGTGCTTATTCCGGCCATTATGCAGGCTTTGCGAATGAACTACGCAACGGTGTATGTGGCAGGTGCCGACCACTCGTGGCCACGACAGGTAGCGGTGGATGATGAGAACCGGGTGTACGAAGATTTGCGCCATTTCTATTCGGAAAACGAACCGCCCAACCGACACTATTTCACCAAACGATTGGATGAAATTCTCGAAAGCATGGTGGTTGCCTTTCGTTCGTATCACATCGTGGAGGCATTCAGTCGCTCCATAGGAAAAAAAATATTCAACATCACCGAGGGCTCGTATATCGATGCCTTCGAACGCAAAAAGATATAGATTTTATGCAGAAAAAACAGGTTTTGGTGACAGGTGCCGATGGGTTTATCGGGTCGCACCTGACAGAAGCGTTGCTTGCCGAAGGATTTCGGGTGAAGGCATTGTCGTACTACAATTCGTTCAACGACTGGGGCTGGCTCAACGGGTTGAAACATCCGGACCTCGAAGTGGTGACGGGTGATGTGCGCGACCCCCATTTTTGCAAAATGATTACGCAGGGAGTCGATACCATTTACCATTTGGCGGCACTGATAGCGATTCCCTATTCGTATGTGGCACCCGATTGCTACGTGGATACCAACGTGAAAGGCACGCTCAATATTTGCCAGGGAGCCAAAGAAAATGGCGTAAAACGTATTCTTGTAACCTCCACATCTGAGGTTTATGGCACTGCAAAATATGTGCCTATCGACGAAAAGCATCCGAAGCAACCACAATCGCCCTATTCGGCTTCGAAAATCGGAGCGGATGCTATTGCGATGAGTTTTTACAATGCGTTTGAGTTGCCGGTCACGATTGTTCGTCCGTTTAATACCTACGGTCCGCGTCAGTCGGCGCGTGCCATTATTCCGACCATTATTACACAAATTGCAAACGGAAAGCGGGAAATTAAGCTGGGAGATTTGACTCCGACACGCGATTTCAATTTTGTAAAAGATACCTGCCGCGGTTTTATTCAACTGGCAAATTGCGAAGAATCAATTGGTCAGGAGGTGAATATCGCGAGCAATTTCGAGATTTCGATGCGCGAAACGCTGGAGCTGATTGCGAAACTGATGAATGCCGATGTGAAATTTGTGGAAGATGAGCAACGCTTGCGCCCAAAAGATTCGGAAGTGTTCCGTTTGTGGGGCGACAACTCGAAAATCAAATCGCTGACCGGATTTGAACCGCTTTATGATATCGAAAAAGGGTTGAAAGAGACTATCGACTGGTTTCTGAATCCCGAAAATCTGTCTAAATACAAAGCCGATATATACAATGTTTGACGCGACAATCGACTACATCAAAGAGCTGTACGGAAATCCTGCTTTTGTGGGGTTGCACGAACCCCGTTTTGCGGGCAACGAAAAGCAGTATGTGGCAGATTGCATCGACTCTACCTTTGTTTCGAGCGTTGGTAAATATGTTGACCGGTTTGAGCAAATGGTAGAAGAATACACCGGATGCGCCAAAGCGGTGGCTTGTGTAAATGGCACAAACTCGTTGCATCTGGCATTGACACTGGTAGGAGTAGAGCGCGATGACGAGGTGCTGACTCAGGCACTGACATTTATCGCTACGGCAAACGCCATTAGTTATTGCAGCGCAATTCCCGTTTTTCTGGATGTGGAGATGGATACAATGGGGCTTTCGCCCGATGCTGTGAGATCTTTTCTGGAGAAGAATGGCGAAAAAAGGGGAGAATTTTCCTACAACAAAACTACAGGTCGCCGCATAAAAGCCTGTGTGCCCATGCATACGTTTGGCCACGCAGTGCGCATGGACGAACTGGTGGCTGTATGTGCAGAGTACAATATCTCTTTGGTGGAAGATGCTGCCGAAAGCCTCGGCTCTTATTACAACGGAAAACATACGGGAACGATAGCCGAAATCGGGATTCTGAGTTTCAACGGAAATAAGACGATTACCACGGGCGGTGGCGGTATGCTTTTGTTTAAAGACAAAGCATTGGGAATGCATGCCAAACACCTGACCACGCAGGCTAAATTGCCCCACCGCTGGGAGTTTGCACACGATGAAATTGGCTACAACTACCGAATGCCCAATCTGAATGCAGCTTTGGGTTGTGCGCAAATGGAGCAGCTTCCTCTGTTTCTGGAGAAGAAAAAAGAGCTCGCCGCGCTTTATCAGCAGTTTTTTGAAAAACAAAATATACGGTTTGTCACTGCCCCCGCTCATTCCGATTCCAATTATTGGCTGAATGCAGTTATTCTGAAAGATGTGGAAGAGCGGGATGCTTTCCTGAACGCCACAAACGACAACGGTGTGATGACCCGCCCCATTTGGCGATTGATGAATCGTTTGCCGATGTTCGCTAATTGTCAGACAGATGATTTGGAGAACTCAGTTTGGCTTGAGGAAAGAGTGGTTAACATTCCAAGCAGTGTGAGATTATGAAAGAGTTGAATGTTCTTTTGTTGGGTGGGGCCAAGCGGGTGTCGTTTGCCGGGTATCTTAAAAATGCGGCTCAATCCCGTGGTTATGCTTTTCGCCTTTTTTCGTACGAATTAGAGAAAGAGGTGCCAATAGCTGTTGCCGGTGAGGTAGTTGTGGGTTTGCGCTGGAAAGATCCGGCATTGTATGATGATTTGGAGAACGTGATTCGGCGCGAAAATATTCAAATGGTTTTGCCGTTTGTAGATCCGGCTATCGGAGTGGCATCACAACTTAAAAAACGAATGCCCGATCTCTATATACCCTGTTCCTCTGATGAAATTTGCGAAGTGATGTTTGATAAAGCACTTTCTGCCGATTGGTTTGAGAGCCAGAATATTCCTGTGCCAAAAACGTTTCGGCCCGGTGAGGATTTGTTTTTTCCGCTCATAGCTAAGCCGCGGGGAGGATCTGCCTCAAAGGGGATTGTTGTTATCCGCAATCAGGATGAATATGTTTCGTTTGTTCAGAATCAGCATGCAGATGAGTTTCTGATGCAACAATATATCGAAAACGGAGAAGAATTTACTGTAGATGCATTTGTGTCGCAACAGCAGACTCTTATATCGGCCGTACCCCGCATTCGCCTCGAACAGGCAGGTGGCGAGGCTGTCCGGTCTCTCACCGTTCACGATGATGAGGTTGAGAATCTGTCGCAGAAGATTTTGCAGACAGGCGCATTCACGGGCCCTGTCACCATACAGTTTATCCGCGACCGGAAAAGTGGAGATACCTTCGTTATGGAGATAAATCCGCGCTATGGCGGGGCAGTAATTACCAGTTTTGCTGCCGGTGCCGACACAACACATTGTCTGGTGGATGAGTGGGACGGGAAGTCTATTTCCCCGATAACAGATTGGAAAGCGAATGTATTAATGACAAGATATTTCAAAGAAGTAATTTTTTATGCAGATAATCATTGATTTAGACGGCACGATTTGTACCGAAGAGCGTATGTTTAGCCGTGCTTTGGCAACACCCAATCCGGGTTCGGTAGAGAATGTTAATCGTTTGTACGAACAGGGACACACCATTATCATCTATACGGCGCGCACCTGGATGGAATTTGAGATGACCACCGACTGGCTTCAGAAGCATGGCGTGAAATACCACCAGCTGATGATGGGAAAACCCATTGGCGATTTGTGGATCGACGATAGGGCAGTTCGCTTCAGCAACAATTGGGACGAAATTGTGGAGAACCACATAGTAAAGAAAAAATAAGAGTTATGGATAAGGTAATAATTATTGCCGAAGCGGGTGTAAACCACAACGGCAACTACGAAATAGCAAAGCAAATGGTGCTGGCAGCCAAAGAGGCGGGTGCAGACTATGTGAAGTTTCAGACGGCAGTGCCCGAGTTGGTGATGTCGGTCTTTGCGCCCAAAGCCGAGTATCAGCTTTCGACCACCGACGCCGGTGAGTCGCAGCTTGATATGGCGCGTGCCATTCACCTGACTCTCGATAAGTACAAACCCCTGAAGGCCTATTGCGACGAAGTCGGAATTAAGTTTTTGTCTACCCCTTTCGATTTGGTTTCGGTGGATACGCTGGCCGAACTGGAGATGGATTTTTTCAAGATCCCTTCGGGAGAAATTACCAATTATCCATATTTGAAAAAAATTGCAGCGCTGGGTGTTCCGGTTATTCTTTCAACAGGAATGTCGGAAATGAATGAGATAGAAGCTGCTGTAGCTGTGCTCACCGAAGACGGAAAGCTGAATCGTTCGGATATCATTTTGCTGCATTGCAATACCGAATATCCGACACCTTATAGCGATGTGAACCTTTTGGCTATGCAAACCATTGCGCGGGAAACGGGTCTTACTGTAGGTTATTCAGATCACACCAATGGAATCGAAGTGTCAGTAGCCGCTGTGGCACTGGGCGCAAAGGTAATTGAAAAGCATTTTACCCTCGATAAAACTATGCCCGGCCCCGATCAACAGGCCTCATTAGATCCGCAGGAGCTGAAATCTCTGGTGCAGGCTGTGCGACATATCGAACAGGCTTTGGGAGATGGAGAGAAAAAGGTTTCGGCTTCGGAGCGTAAAAATATGGTTATTGCCCGCAAAAGTATAATTGCCGCTTCTGACATCAGAGCAGGAGAGGTTTTTACAGAAAAAAATCTGACGGTAAAGCGTCCCGGAAACGGGATTTCGCCCATGCGCTGGAACGAAATACTGGGAATGACCGCCAAACGCGATTTCGCGGCAGATGAATTGATAGAACTATGATAGAACCCGATAATATAACGGGTTTCTGAATGATAATAGGAGATAAATAATGAGAAAGATATGTGTGGTAACAAGTACAAGGGCTGATTATGGCATTCTCAAGCAGTTGATGTTTGCCATAAAGAATGATAGTGACCTGCAATTGCAGGTTATTGCCACAAATATGCATTTGTCTGCCGAATTTGGGAATACTTATCAGGAGATTCTGAATGATGGTTTTCGGATTGACAGGCGGGTAGAGATGCTTTTGTCGTCGGATACGGCAAATGCAATCTGCAAGTCGGTGGGACTGGGAGCAATCGGGTTTGCCGATGCTTTTGAGGAGTTGAAACCTGATTTGGTGGTGGTATTGGGAGACCGGTACGAGATGATTGCGGTTGTTTCTACTGCTTTGTTTTCCAAAATTCCGGTGGCTCATATTTCGGGTGGCGAAATTACCGAGGGGGCATACGATGATGCTGTGCGCAATGCGCTCACAAAAATGAGTCATCTTCATTTTGCTGCCACAGAGGAGTATCGCAATCGTATTATTCAGATGGGCGAGCAACCCGAAACGGTTTTCAACGTAGGGGCGTTGGGTGTGGATGCTATTGCTTCATTGAAGTTATTGTCGAAAGAGGCTTTGGAGGAGTCGGTTGGCTTTTCGTTTGATTCGCCTGTGGCTTTGATGACATTTCATCCGGTTACACTCGACGGCGACGCAACAGCTGCCCAACAGTTCGGGGTTTTGTTGAGTGCGCTACGTCGGAACCCGGAGTTGAGGTGTTTGTTTACCTACCCCAATTCGGATACGGATGGTCGCGTTATTATTGATATGATTCACCGATTTGTATCCGAAAACAGCGACAGGGCTTTTTGTGTGCCGTCTTTGGGTCAGCTGCGCTATTTATCGGCTTTACAGTATGTAGATGTGGTGGTGGGTAACTCTTCCAGTGGTATTGTTGAGGTGCCGGGATTTGGTATCCCGACAGTTAATATCGGAATTCGTCAAAAAGGACGTATCCGTGCTACGAGTGTTATCGATTGTCAGACTACGGAGAATGATATTTTGGTGGCTCTGGAGAGGGCGTTGTCTGCTGGTTTTCGCGAAGAGGCCTCGCAGACAGTCAACCCATACCACAAGCCGGGTACAGCGCAAAATATTCTGCATGTGCTGAAAACGGCAGATTTAAGCAAGATAATTGTGAAACGATTTTATGATATTCCGGTCTGATGAACAAGAATTTCGATAAGTATATCATTCCGGGCCGTGTAACGGTTCTGGATGCTCTTTTAAAATTGAACGCTCTTTCGTCTGATATTCAGACGCTTTTTGTGCTGGACGACGATGAGCGGTTGGTTGGTACTGTTACCGATGGCGATGTGCGTCGCGGGCTGATTGCCGGTGCGCAAATGAGTGATTGTGTTACCGCGATTACGTTTAAAAGCTTTTTTGCCTTCACCGAAGAGAACTACTCTATCCGGGCAATTAAAGCTGCGCGGCAGAAAAAGCTCGATCTGGTACCGTTTCTCGATGCTGATGGGCGCATTCTGAAGATATTTAATCTCAAAGATAACCATTCTGCTTTGCCGGTAGATGCCGTGATTATGGCGGGTGGTCGCGGACAGCGTTTGGCCCCGCTCACAGATAGTGTGCCCAAGCCTATGTTGCCATTGGGAACCAAACCGATTATTGAGCACAATGTAGACCGTTTGTTGCAGTTTGGCATGGATAATATTTGCATTACAGTGCGTTATCTGGGCGAGCAGATTAAAGACTATTTTGGCGATGGCGTTTCGAAGAATGCCTCAATTTCGTATTTCGACGAAACATTGCCATTGGGCACTATCGGGGCAGTGGGGCAGTTGACTCATTTTGCCAACGATACGGTGCTGGTGATGAATTCCGATCTCTTTACCAACATTGATTTCGAAGAGTTTTATCTGCACTTTGTGGAGTCGGGTTCCGATATGGCTGTGGCTTCTATACCTTACAATGTAAGTGTTCCGTATGCGGTGCTGGAGGTGGAAAACGAACAGATTGTTTCGCTCAAAGAGAAACCAACCTATACTTACTACTCCAACGCCGGACTGTATCTGATGAAAAAAGAGGTAATTGCGAAAATACCTGACAATCAGCCTTTCGATGCACCCGATCTTATTGAGCTGGTAGCAAACAGTGGCGGCAAGGTGACTACCTTCCCGATTGTCGGTTATTGGATTGATATCGGGAAACACGAAGATTATGCCAAAGCGAAGGATTTTATTAAATATTTGAAACAGTAGTCTTGTAAACTAGTAGACAAAGTAGACTAGTCGACAGAGTAAACGAGTAAACGAGTAGACAAAGTAGACTAGTTGACAGGGTAAACTGGTAAACCAGGGGACAACCAGAGGGGTGAACGGGAAAATAGAACTGATTGGAAACGAGCAGCATTCCCATAAACCTAAAACCTATAACGTACAACGTATAACGTACAACATATAACTTTAAATTGCATGTTGCGAAAAATTCTGTATCTGATTCCGGCTCGTGGTGGCTCAAAAGGAATACCTCAGAAAAATATAAAACCACTCAATGGTAAACCGTTGATACTCTATTCGGTAGAGGTGGCGCGTGCTTTGGCCCCCGATGCCGATATTTGTGTGACGACAGACGATGCCGGCATTATTGCTGTGGTGGAGAGTGTCGGGCTCAAGGTGCCATTTGTTCGACCAGATTCGCTGGCTACCGATACGAGTGGGAGTTATGAGGTTATTCTGCATGCATTGGATTACTACGCTGCGTGTGGCATACAATACGATGTCGTGGTGCTGCTTCAGCCAACATCGCCTTTTCGCACGGCCGGTCACGTAAAAGAGGCTGTGGAGCTCTACGACGATTCGCTGGATATGGTGGTCTCTGTATCAGAGTCTGCTGCCAATCCTTATTATACTTTGTTTGAGGAAAATGTATCCGGCTTTCTCGAAAAATCGAAAAAAGGAACCTTTACCCGCAGACAGGATTGCCCCAAAGTATATGAATACAACGGGGCAATCTATGTGATGAATGTAAAGGCACTGCGGGAGAAGCCGCTGTCGGCATTCACAAAAATACGAAAATACGAAATGGAACGAAAACTAAGCGTCGATCTGGATACGCCTCTGGACTGGGCGTTTGCTGAGTTTTTGATTTCGGAGAATGAATTATAAAACAAACGACTATCAATGAGTAAGATTACAAATGGAATAAAAAGCTATATGCTTTTGTTTGGGTTTAATTGGGATGTGATGGTTAACTCATTCAAGGGTTTGCCATTCTATTTCAATGATTTAAAGACGATTAAGAAGCAGATGGGAAAGGATAATTCATTTCCACTGGGACGAAAAAAAATGATGCTGATTGATCGCTTTGCCGAATCCGGAACGATGAAAGGTCACTATTTTCATCAGGATTTATTTGTTGCGCAAAAGGTGTTTGAGTCTAATCCGGTAAATCATGTAGATATTGGTTCGAGAACCGATGGTTTTGTAGCACATGTTGCATCGTTTCGGGAAATCGAAGTTTTCGATATCCGTGACCAAAAAAGTCTGGTGAAGAATATTGTCTGTAAACAGGCTGATTTGATGCAGTTGCCTAAGGGACTTGAGGCTTATTGCGACTCAATTTCCGCATTGCATTCTATTGAGCATTTCGGACTGGGACGGTATGGAGACCCAATGGATTTTTACGGACACCTGAAAGCGATTGAGAATATCACTAAAATGCTGAAATCCGGGGGTAAATTCTATTTCTCAGTTCCGATTGGCTGGCAGCGAATCGAATTTAATGCGCATAGAATCTTCTCAGTGGCACGTTTGCTTGAGTTATTTGACAAGGACTTCGATCTGGATTCGTTTTCGTATGTGGATGATAAGGGCGATTTTTATCCGGAGGTGGAAATTACCAAAACTGATGCTGAAAGAAGCTTCGGTTGTAATTATGGTTGTGGAATCTTTGTTTTGACTAAAAAGTAATGGTTCATATATTGCTGAAAGGGAGATTGGGGAACAATCTTTTTCAGATTGCGACCGGGGCCTCGTTGGCCCGGCAAAACGGCACTTCGTTTTGTGTCTATGCGCCCGAACTGGCAACTGATTTTGGTATAAGTTCGACTTATAATGAGCTTATGCAATTAAAGAACAGCATATTGAGAGGCGTTGATATTCGTCGTGGTTTGCCCGACCCGGCATTTCTATATACCGAAACCCGGTTCGCATATACTCCGGTTCCTTACAAAGAGGGGATTGTTTTATCGGGTTATTTTCAGTCGCCTTTCTATTTTGATGAACAATATGTTCATAATCTCTTTCGCATTGATGAAAGCACGAAGGCTTATATAGCAAATAAGTATGGCGATTTGTTGCGTAAAGGTCTGACATCTATTCATATAAGAAGAGGCGATTATTTGTCTAATCTCGACTTTCATCCCATTTGTTCTATCTCATATTTCAGAAAGGCTATAAAATTGGTGGGAGAAGAACAGCCATTTCTGGTTGTTAGTAATGATGTGGAATGGTGTAAGAAAAAATTCAGAGGGTCGAATTTCTATTTTGCTGAAAATGAGACTGCTGTTGTAGATCTTTATCTGCAATCGATGTGTATAAACAACATTATCAGCAATAGTTCTTTCAGTTGGTGGGGTGCGTGGCTCAATGAAAACGAGGGAAAGATGGTTATTTGTCCCGCTCCCTGGTTTGGAATCTCTGCCCGTCATCTGGATGTTTCTACGTTAATCCCCGATGGTTGGATACGACTTAAAAACAGAATGCCTCTTTATTTGTCGATATTTGCCTGTCTGAGAAAATGGAAAAGGGAGTTGTATCGCAGTCTGGTCGGTTTTGGTCTGATTAGAAAGAAGTAGACCTATTTTTTGAAGACCATTGCGATTAAATCGTCTAATACTTTGGATTTTAGGTATTTGCTGATGCCGATATAAAAGATGGCGCCAGCTGCTGTTTGAGCAATAATCAAAAGCGAGCTATTTTCAATAATATAGCAAAGAGGATAGGAAACAATCACCATTCCCAATCCAATGGTAAAATAGGGCAGCATATCCCGCAGCTGCTCGTGCCAATGGTAATTCACCTTTTTTCCGATGTAGTAGAGATTCATCAGGTAAACGAGAAATCTAACGGCCACTAAGCTGACTACAAGTGCTGTGATTCCAAATTTTATTGCTGAAAGGATGGCAATAGCCAAAAATCCTATTTTTGCGATTTCGAAATAAACAAACAGAGTAACCCGTTGATTGATGCGGATAAAGTTCTGAATTACAGTAGTGAATATTGTTGGAATGCCGGCCAGACACAACAACTGAAAATATAAAAAAGAGCCTTCCCATTTTTTAGTCAACAGTATCTCAAAAAGGTTTGGGCCAATCAGAATCAGTCCGAAAAGTATAGGGAAAGCCACAAAAGCGGTGAATCTGATTGTTTTCTGAAAAGCCCGCTTCAACCGTTCTGCATCATCTTTAATCTGACTATAAGTAGGGAACATAGCACTGTAAATTGTTCCGCTCAGAGTTGTGATGGGCATATCACTCATTTTGCTCGCCTGAGTAAAGTTACCCAACGACTCAGAAGTGAAGTTTTTTCCGATAATAAGCGAATAGACATATTGAGAGGTAGTGCCTAAGATGCCCGCAATAGTCATCTCTGCACTATATTTCATCTGTTCTTTCAAAGATTGAAGACTGAATAGGAAGCGTGGATGCCAATTCCCAAAAAACCAGAGAAGTGTAACCTTAAACGCCGATGCCGAGAGCATTTGCCAAACCAAAGTCCAGACACCAAATCCTTTGCGCACCAGTATGACTGCCAAAATGCCTGAAAGCAGCAGGGAACCAACATTTACAATCGAAGTCTTTCTGAATTGTAGTTTTTTTGTCAGAAGTGTTGATTGAATGATTCCCAGAGAATTAATTATAATTCCCGAAAATAAAACGCGCGAAAGCAGTGTAAGTCTGGGTTCGTTGAAAAAATCAGAAATGGCCGGTGCAAATATGTATAACAGCAGGTAAATTAAGGAACTAACACCCAGATTGAAGTAGAAAACGGTATTGTAGTCCGATTCATCAGCATCTGTTTTCCTGACCAGAGCCGAAGAAAATCCACTATCAACCAAGACCAGAGAAATAGCTGAAAAGATGCCCAACATACCAATCAATCCGTAATCACCCGGGGTTAAAAGCCGGGCAACATAAATCCCAATGGCAAAAAACACCAATTGAGAACCGATTTTCTCGAAACTATTCCAGGCAATAGCAATAGCCGTCTTCTTTTTCAGCGATGATTCGTTCATTTTACACGGGGTAAAGGGTATAGTTTCGATAGGTGTTTTCTGCAAAATGAGAGACTCTTATTTACACGCATAATGAGATATTGCCCCATTGTACTCTTTTTATTTGTATATTTGGCTATCCATTCCGGGTGTAGTCTGTTCAGTTCATTCCGTAAATTGGTAGCTTTTTCGGTTTCTCCTTTCGATAAAGCTAATTGGTAAAGAGCGTTGTATATCGCTGCTTCTGCATTTTTCAGGTTCGAAACAACTTTGTTTTTATCCGGATTATCACCGAAGTGATTGATTAAAAACCGGCGGACAAGCATCGATTCGGTCAGCGCTTTTTCTCTGTTTTCGACAGAAGAAATACCCGTACTGTGTTTTCTGTACACAGCCATCACTTTGTCGAAATAGTAGATTTTCCCTTTTTCGGCGCAAAGCATGTGTAGCAAATAATCAAAGTATGCAAATGTCTCAATTCCCTCCGGTAAATCAAACAGATTATTGCGGAAGAAGCATGAGACATTTGATATGTAGTTCGAAGCCGATAGATCTTCTAATGTGGTAATTTGTTTTTGCCCACCATTTGAAAGACTCTTGCTGCCATCATTTTCGTAGTAGTTCAGTACCCGATGAAAGCATAGCGAAAAGTCAGGATTTGCTTCCAGAAAATCATATTGAATTTGCAGTTTGTGATTGTTAATCCAATAATCGTCGGGGTCGCAAACCGCGACGTATTTTCCTTTAGCTGCCCGAAAACACCGGATGTAGTTGCGCTGTAGTCCAAGGTTCTTTTCATTGGCAATCAGGTTTATTTTATCCGGATACTCCTGTTTGTATTTTTGGCAAATAGCAAGCGTATTGTCGGTGCTGCAATCTTCACCGATAATGATTTCATACGAAAAAGATGTTACCTGATTGAGAACGCCCTTTAGAGCTTCCCCGATGTAGTTTTCCCTATTGTATGCAATCATCAATATGCTGACCTCAATCTCTTTCGTCATTTCATTTTAATTATTTCACCTCACTACCCGGTTTCACCAGTTTCTCAGGCGTAATAACCGCCAGCGAACCGTCGTTGTTTTCTGCCGAAAGAATCATGCCCTGAGACTCGATGCCTTTCAGTTTGCGGGGTGCGAGGTTGGCGATGAAGCAAACCTGCTTGCCTACCAACTCTTCCGGTTTGTAGTGTTGAGCAATACCCGATACAATGGTGCGGGTTTCGAGCCCGTCGTCAATTTTGAACTGCAACAATTTGTCTGCTTTGGGTACTTTGGCACATTCGAGCACCGTACCTACGCGGATGTCGAGTTTGGTGAAGTCGTCGAACTCGATATTTGGTTGAATCGGTTTGGCTTTGTAGTTGGCCTCTTCGTTGGCTTTTTTGGTGTCGAGCAGCTTTTGTACTTGCGCTTCGATGGTGGCATCTTCAATTTTTTCGAAAAGCAGAACAGGCTCTTTGAGTTGTGCGCCCTCTGCCAGAATATCTGTGCGTCCGAGCTGTTTCCAGTCGAATGATGCTATGCCAAGCAAATCGCGAAGTTTAGCTGCTGTGAAAGGCAGGAATGGCTCGAACGCAATGGCCAGATTGGCACTGATTTGCAACGAGATATTCATGATGGTTGCCACACGTTCCATATCGGTCTTAGCCAGCTTCCAGGGCTCCATGTCGGCAAGGTATTTGTTCCCGATGCGGGCGAGGTTCATGGCCTCTTTCAGTGCATCGCGGAAACGGTAGATGTTGAGGTAATCTTCCACATTCTTTTTCACATCCACAAATTCGGCAAGTGTCGCCTTGTCGTAGTCGGTCAGTTCGCCGCAAGCGGGAACTTTTCCTTCGAAATATTTGTGAGTCAACACCAAAGCGCGGTTCACAAAGTTGCCAAACACGGCCACCAACTCGTTGTTGTTGCGTGCCTGGAAATCTTTCCATGTGAAGTCGTTGTCTTTGGTTTCGGGAGCGTTGGCTGTCAGTACGTAACGCAAAACATCCTGTTTGTCGGGGAATTCCACGAGGTATTCGTGCAACCACACCGCCCAGTTGCGTGAAGTAGATATTTTATCGCCTTCGAGGTTGAGGAATTCGTTCGATGGCACGTTTTCGGGCAATTGATAGGTTCCTTCGGCCTTCAACATAGCCGGGAAGACGATGCAATGGAAGACGATGTTGTCTTTCCCGATGAAGTGAACGATTTTCGATTCTTCGCTCTTCCACCATTTTTCCCAATCGTTGGGGCACAGTTCGATGGTGTTCGAAATGTATCCGATAGGCGCATCGAACCACACGTAGAGCACTTTGCCCTCGGCACCTTCTACAGGTACGGGCACGCCCCAATCGAGGTCGCGGCTCACTGCACGAGGCTGCAAGCCCATATCGAGCCACGATTTACATTGTCCATAGACATTGGTTTTCCACTCTTTGTGATCTTCGAGAATCCATTTGCGCAACCACGCTTCGTGTTGGTCGAGTGGGAGATACCAGTGTTTGGTCTCTTTCAATACCGGATTCGAACCGCTTATTGTTGAACGCGGATTAATCAAATCGGTAGGGTTGAGCGATGTACCGCACGCTTCGCACTGGTCGCCGTAGGCACGGTCGTTTTTGCAATGCGGGCAGGTGCCAGTGATATAGCGGTCGGCGAGGAATTGTTTCGCCTCTTCGTCGTAATATTGTTCGCTGGTTTTCTCGATAAAACCGCCTTTGTCGTAGATGGTGCGGAAAATATCGGCAGCCGTTTTCTTGTGGATATCGGATGTAGTGCGCGAGTAGATATCGAATGTGATACCGAAATCTTCGAACGATTTTTTGATAATGCCGTGATAGCGATCCACCACATCCTGCGGGGTGATGCCTTCGTTTTTGGCTTTTATGGTGATGGGAACACCGTGCTCGTCGCTACCGCCTATCATCAGCACCTCTTCGCCTTTGAGGCGCAGGTAACGTGCATAGATATCGGCCGGAACATAAACTCCGGCCAGGTGACCAATGTGTACAGGTCCGTTGGCATAAGGTAAAGCCGTGGTAATGAGTGTTCTTTTAAAATTCTTATCCATTTCTTTTCGATCTGTAAATGTTGATATTTATACGGATTTGAGGCCGCAATTTATGAGGTTGCAAAGGTATAAAAAAATGCAGAAAGAGGTTTGTTTATTAAGAGAAAATGATGTTTAGGAAATAAACTATAGTTTCTCACCTGCGTTTATATCTGTTTCCATTTTCTGAACTATTGAGTTATATAACTTGCAATTATTGTTTTTTTTATTCTAAATTAATCATTATTTTTGTCGAAAAATAAAAATACACAGTTTAATTGTAAATATTAAGAAATTACTATGAGAAAATCTACCTGCCTTTTGTTTGTTCTGAGTTTTATGTTTTTCTGCGAGAATCTCTTTTCTCAAATACCAACAGACAGTCTTGTCGCATATTATCCATTTAATGGAAATGCCAAAGATATGAGTGGAAATGGAAGAGATGGAGTTGTGTTTGGAGCAGTACCAACAACCGACCGTTTCAATAAGAGCAATGCGGCCTATTATTTTAATGGTTATACAAATTATATCACGACATCTACGTCCAACTGTTTGAAAACAAACTTCTCTCTGGTTGCATGGATTAAGACTCCTAATTCATACGGATATGCTGGTGTTCTGTGTTCACGTGATTCATTTAATAAAATGACAGGAATCTCTATGTGGAAAGATAGTCTTGCCCTGCTTGATTTATCAGATGGAACAGCTACAGTTCGTGAGACTACTTCAAAGAATAAAATATTAAACGATAATAAATGGCATTTGTTGGTTAGTGTTTATGATGGTAGTAGCCACTCAATATTTATTGATGGAAATCTGAATAACAGTTCTATATTCAACGTTAATCCATCTATTTCCGCACCATTTATGATCGGTTGGGATAATCTGCCAAACTATAGCCGCTATTTTTGGGGGAGTATAGATGATGTTCGTATTTATAAAAAAGCATTGAGCCAGTCTGAGATAAATGCATTATACAACGAAAGTATCACGACAGATATCAACGCATCTGAAGTTGTTTGTCCGCAAATCTCGTTGATGGGTAAAAATGTCTGTATTTCATTGCGAAATACCGGAACATACATGTACAGGATTTATTCAGTTACTTCGCAGCTTATTCGCTCCGGGATCTCTTCTGAATCAAATATGTCTGTAGACTTAAGTTCTTGTAAACAGGGCGTTTATATAGTAGAATTGACAGACGTAGCAGGCCGGCGTTTGGCAGTCAAAAAGATTGTTTTAGACTAAACAAATTATCAGATACATTTATCAAAAAATCCATTCAGGTTCAGTATTTGAATCTGAATGGATTTTTTTATTTAAACGCCTTTTTCACCCTCTCCACAATCATTTCGGGTGTAATCAGAGTCATGCAGGCATAGTCTTTGCGGTAGCAGGGCTTGTCGCCGAAGATGGAGCAGGGGCGGCAAAGCAGATCAATCTGAACCGCATTGCGACGGTCCTGATACCAGCCGTAGAAGCCGGCGCAGGGGTGAGTGGCGCCCCAAACCGAAACGACGGGACAACCCACGAGCGATGCCAGGTGCATATTGCCCGAGTCCATGGTCACCATTCCGTCGAGGTGGCTCATCAGGTTGAGCTCTTTTTCCATGTCGATTTTTCCGACTGTGCTGATGGTGTTGGGGTAGGCCGATTGCCATTTTTCGAGAATCTCTCTCTCCTCTTTTCCGCCACCAAACAGAAACAGAGTCACTCCTTCGTGGCTCAGTTGTTCCACCACCTTTCCCATTTTGGCAATGGGGTATATTTTCCCCTTGTGTTTGGCAAAAGGGGCGATTCCAATCCATTTGCTGGTTTTTGTGCCGGTAAGCTCCCGGATATTCTCAATATTTCCTTTCTCTTCGAATATGGAGTCGAACAGCGGTTTGAACCGGAACCCCAGTTTTCTGAAAACTGCTTCGTAGCGGTCGAATGAGGTGGGAAGTTCTTCCCTGACCTTGTTGTCGGGTTTCACCAGCTCCTTTTTGTCGCGCCGCTGCTTGTCGATGCCCGCCGTTTTAACGCCGGAGACGCGAAACAGACCTCTCAGCATGTAGCTGCGCAACACACCGTGCAGGTCGGCCACAGCGTCGAATTTCTCATTGCGTAGCTCCAAAAACAGACGGACGATGCCCCCCAATCCCTTGTGTTTGTCTTTGTATTCGATAGCTTCGAATCTGAAATTGGCCGGCGCATTGAAAAAAAGTTTGCGCAGGGCCGGTTTCGACAGAAAAACAAACTCTGTGTCGGGGTGTTGTTGGGCCAGCGAGTAGGTCACGGGGATAGTCATGGCGACATCCCCGAGAGCCGAAAACCGTATAATGAGTACTTTTTTCACGATTTTTGATACAACACCGGGTTGAGAGCCGGATCGTTATACATTTTCATCTGTTTGTACACTTTCATCACTTTTTCGCCCGATTTGAATCCCTCTATCAACTGGTCGATAGCGGTGGTAAGGTCGGTATGCTGGTCGAGTAGCACATTGAGCTTGGCCTGACACTGGGCGATGTGCGCCGCATCGGCATCGGTGCGCGAAACTTCCTGCTTCATGTGGTATATTTTGAGAGCCAGAATAGAGAGGCGGTCGATAGCCCAGGCCGGACTTTCGGAATTGATAGTGGCTGTGGGTAGCGGTTTTGCATCTTTATACTGGTCGAGGAAATAGCTGTCGATCAGCTCAACCAGGTCGGTGCGGTCCTGATTCGATTTGTCGATACGACGCTTCAGAGCCAGAGCCTCTACCGGGTCGATCTCCGGATTGCGGATGATGTCTTCGAGATGCCATTGCACCGCGTCGATCCAGTTTTTGAGGTAGAGAAAATATTCTATGGTTTGAAATTGATACGGATTTTTGATTTCGGCATCCACATCGTCTGTGATGTGGTAGTTGAGGGTACATTTCTCAAAAATGTCGTAGCTTAATTTGCTAAATGAAGTCATATATATGAATTGTTTGGTTTCGAGCCTGCAAACTTACAAATAGTTTTGATAATAATCAAATTATCTGCGGGGCAAACGTGCTGCGGGGAATCAGGCAAAATCATACAAATGCATGGAATAATATCCGGTTGCGGAAAGATTACTGCGCTCCGCAATACCTAACCCGCCGATTATTTGCTAATTTTGACTCCCGAATTATCAATACCAACAGGCTTTTCAATCAGAATGCATTTATGAAACGTCTCTATTATCTTTTCGTTGCACTACAGTTGCTCTCTTTACCGCATTTTTCCGTTTGGGCAAAACCAATGGAGAAATTTATTTTCAGGCCCTGCGAATGGACTGCAGAGGCCGAACACCCGCAAACCCGCCTGCGTTTTGCCTCAGACACCCTCGAAGTGGATGCCCCCAAAGGCATTACAATTTGGTGCAATCGGCCGATGAAGGGCAATTACACCATCAGCTATTCGGCCAAAATGGTGGTAAATGGTGGCCCCAACGACCGCCTGAGCGATCTCAATTGCTTCTGGAACGCCACCGATCCCGAAAACCCGACCGACCTTTTCGCCCGTACTGCCTGGCGCAAGGGGACCTTTGGCCGCTACTATTCTCTGAAACTGTACTATGTGGGATACGGAGGCAATAACAATACCACAACCCGTTTTCGCAAATACGATGGCGATTTCGCCGCTTTTCAGGCCGGAAAAGTGCGGCCCGATATTATACAGGAATATTCCGATAGTGCACATTTGCTCGTTCCCAATAAGTGGTATCGCATCAAAATTCAGATGAATGGAAACCGAATCTCCTACTTCCTCGATGGCAATTTGCTATTCGACCATACCGATGAGGCGGCATACCGGGAAGGTTACTTCGGGTTTCGCACCGTGCAGAGCCACCAACTGATTACCGATTTCAGAATAACGACGGATTCGGACAAACAAAAATAGACTCTTTCTCAATAATACTCTTTCTACAAAAGTATAAATCATGAAAACAACCCGCTCTTTGCTGTTTGCTTTTGCACTAACTCTCTCTCTGTCTGTCTCCTCTCAGATAAAAACCGAAAAGCTGAACCGTGCGCCGGTGGCTGTTGCTTCTCCCGCGGGGGGAGTGCATGTCAGTTGGCGGCTTTTGCCATCAGATGACAGGCGTGTTGCCTTCAATCTCTATCGCACCGGTGCCGACGCGAAAAGAATAAAACTGAACAAAGCTCCAATTGCAAAAACCACCGACTTTACCGATTCATCGGAGGGGGCCGTCGCGGGATGCAAATACGAGGTGGTGGCCGTGGTGGCCGGCAAAGAGTTGGCCGAAACCGACAACAGCTTTTTGTATCAATCGAAACCCTATCTCTCTCTTCCTTTGCAAAAACCAGCCGATGGAACGACCAAGGATGGCAAAGTAAATTACACCTACGTGGCCGACGATGCTTCGGTGGTCGATCTCGACGGAGATGGAAATCCTGAGATTATTCAGAAATGGATAGCCGAGGGCAAGGGGAAATCCGACTATTGGGGGCCCATACTTATCGATGCCTACAAGCTCGATGGTACGCTGCTGTGGCGCATCAATATGGGCATCAACTGCAAAACGGATGGTTTTCTGGTGTACGATGTGGATGGCGATGGCTGTGCCGAACTGATTACCCGCACAGGCGATGGCACCTGCTCTGCCAAAGGCGAGATAGTGGGCGATGCCTCTGCCGACTGGGTGGCCAAAGGGGGCATCGTGAAAGGATTTGTGATGGACGGCCCCGAATATTTTACTGTTTTCGACGGAAAAACCGGAGCCATCAGAGCTACACACGACTACGAACCTACCCGATATCCTCTTGATGGATGGGGTGGGAAAGGCGGCAACGGTGCCAACGACAAAATAGGCAACCGCGCCAATAAATTTCTTGCAGCCATAGCTTACCTCGATGGGGTAAATCCGAGCATCATCTTCACCCGCGGATATTTTGGCCGCACTGTGTTGGTGGCCTGGGATTTCCGTAACGGAAACATTTCGCGTCGCTGGATTTTCGATTCCGGCATCTCTTATCCTCCTTATACAGATGCTTCGCCCTTTTCGGGTATGGGCAACCACAATCTCTCTGTGGCCGATGTGGATGGCGATGGAAGGGACGAGATTGTATTTGGGTCGATGGTGGTGGACGACAACGGCAAAGGACTTTTCAGCACCGGGTTTCGCCACGGCGACGCGCTGCATGTGGGCGATTTCGATTTGGATAATCCCGGTCTGGAGGTTTTTGGTCCGCACGAAAACGAAGGTGGCCCTTTCGATTCGTGGGGTGTGACGATGTACGCCGCCCGCGATGGCAAGCCACTTATCACACTGGGCGACAAGGAAGATGTGGGCCGGGGAGTATCGGCAGATATCGACCCACGCTATGCCGGTGCCGAAAACTGGGGTGGCATTGGCGGCTTGCGCGACTGCAAAGGGAAAACCATTTCTCAGACGTCGCCACGCTCCATGAACTTTACCATCTATTGGGATGCCGATGCTCAAAGCGAGCTACTCGACAAAAACTACATCGACAAATGGAACTGGGCAGCCGGCAAATGTGAGCGATTGCTGCAGGATACACTGTGCAGCTCCAACAACGGCACCAAAGCTGTGCCCTGTTTCAGTGGCGATATACTCGGCGACTGGCGCGAAGAGGTAATCTGGCGCACCCGCGACAGCAAAGAGCTGCGCATCTACACCACGCCCATTCCTGCTACGTTTCGTCTCAATACGCTCCTCTCTGACCGCCAATACCGTCTGTCTCTGGTTTGGCAGAATGTGGCCTACAACCAGCCACCTCATCTGTCTTTCGACTTGCAGAGTCGGGTGTTTCCGGCGGGGAGGTAGTGACTTTTATTCACGGGGTGACTTGGAGTCACCCCGTGAATAAAAAGATTCGGGGTGTTCAATATAATTTTGAGGTATTTCTAAAATATATTTTTGGTTTTGGCACGGTTTTTGCAGTATAGCTATTCGGCTACCATAAGGTGTGCTTAAATTTAAATTTATATTTATGGAAAGTAAAAGATTTTACTCCAGTAGTGATGTGGACATGCTGACAGCTTGTTCCATAGTAGTTGACCGTGCGATTGAGCAGAAAGAGCTTTTAATCGCCAGGCGAGCGTCGTGGGCAGACCCGTATTTTGCCAATCTGAAGCTGAGAATCTCCAAAACGTATGACGAACAGTTGGGCGTAAACAGCAATGTGGAGATGCGTAAGTCGACACAAGAGGCTGATAGTGCGCGCGATGAGGCTCTCAAGGCTTTGAAGGTGCTGCTCGAGGAGGTAAGGATTCATGCGCGCAATGAGCCGGCCAGGCGCGACGAGATTCTGAAGCAGTTGGGCTATGCCGACAGCAATAAGTGGAAGAAGCAGAAGGATGTTCTGGAACACCTGCAGGTAGTAAAACTGGCTCTGACAGAGTCACTTATAGCCGAGTTGAAACAAAAAGGAATTGATCCCGCCTTGTTGGCTTTGATGGGCAAACATGCCGATAATGTGCGACAAACCTACATTTTTCAGAAGAATACCAAAGGATTGCGTAAGAAGATTACCCGGGACTCGGTGGGTGAGATGAATAAGCTGTTTCTTGACGTATCTGATATTTGTCGGTTGATTAGAGTGCATTTTCCGAAGGACAATTTGATGAAGGAACGGTATTGTTATCAGAGTATTTTGAGTACGTTGAGACAAACCACGTCCGTATCTCAAAGCGACCCAACTCCATCTTCTGATGCAATTGCAGGCAGCAAAGAGGATGCCTCAACTCAGAAAACGGCCTGAGTATAATCGGTTTTTTAGTTTGGATATAATCGGCGGGAAGAAATTTCCGCCGATTTTTTTTTGTCACATTGTTTTTCATTGTCTTTTTTGACATATATCAGAGTGTCGTGTGTGTCAATTATGTCAGTCCGAATTTGTCGTTCCTGTCAGGTTTTTGCGGTGATATTTTTTAAGTTATAAACTAAATAAAATAACTTTTACTCTAATTTATATTGTTGTTCAAATAATTTCGTCGGGGTCTGCATAAATCTATGGCAAGTAAGTATGGTTTAAGTTGTTCTTCATCACTTAGTCTCACAATATCAGGTATATATGGTTTATTTTCTGTTTCTTATCTCTTATTGTTGTTTCGTTTTAGTAGCTTGTTATGCAGTTTATTTTAGGGTGTGGTTTGTTTTAGTAAGTAGGTATGCGCATAAAGTATAGCCGCTGCAAATCGTAGTAGCTTGTCCGCACAATTCTTTAGCTTTTCAAACATATAAAGTAGTATTGTGTAATAATCATGTAGCTTTTCAGATTTTTCAGGTAACTCTTCCGCAACTTTCGGTAGCTATTCCGCAACTTTCGGTAGCTTTTCCGACAATTACGGTAACTCTGTCGCAAACTCCGGTAGCTTTTCCGCAATCTTCGGTAACTCTGTCGCAACTTTCGGTAGCTCTGTCGCAACTTTCGGTAGCTCTTTTGCAAACTCCGGTAGCTCTGTCGCAACTTTCGGTAGCTTTCCGGCAAATCCCGGTAACTCTTTCGTAATCTTCGGTAGCTCTTCCGACAATTGCGGTAGCTCTTCTGCAAACTTCGGTAACTCTTCAGAAAACCCCGGTAACATCAGATGAAATCTCCGCAAACCGCAAATAATCTCCGGTAGGTCAGAGGACCGGATCTGTGAGTTAGATTCTCTTTTGGGTAGCTCTGTCTTTGTCTTCAGTAGATTGGCAATAGGTGGTAGTCTTAATCTATTCAAAAGATTTGAGAATTATAATGAGTCAGGTAATAAATATCTGAAAGAGCAATCAAAATCTATTATTTTAATTACATTTGCAATTCTAAATTGCTCCGGGTTATAACATAAAATCACCAACAAATCTATGTCACTTTTTCAGACGCAGGTAGAACGACAATATCTCTCGGCTATTACTACCGACTTAGCTGCTATTTTCGACAAATACCTTGCCTATTTTGGCAATGCAGATCGCCAGGCCAATATTCGTCAGGTTTCGGAAGAACAATATCAGGGTGAATTTATCCGGGCATTGTTTGTAGATATACTGGGCTATACTGCTCAACCCGAGCCCAATTATAATCTGCTTCGCGAAAAGAAAAACGAAACCGACAGCAAAAGTGCCGATGCGGCCATCCTGATAAATCAACAAGTGGTGGGGGTGATTGAGCTGAAAGACCACAAAACACAAGACCTCAAGAGGGTGGAGGTGCAGGCTTTTGGCTACAAAAACAACCACCGCAACTGCCATTATGTGGTGACTTCCAACTTCGAAAAGCTTCGCTTTTATATAGATAATGCGGTGGAATTTATCGAGTTCGACCTGTTTCATCTCTCATTCGATGAGTTTCGCCGGCTATGGATTTGTCTCTCTTACGAAAGTATAGCTAAAAATCTGCCTCAGGAGCTCAAGAAGCAGTCGATTAGCAACGAAGATATCATCACCAAAAAGCTGTACAAAGATTATTCGGTTTTCAAACGTCAGCTATTCGACAACATCGTTTCGCTCAATCCCGCTTACGACAAATTGTTGTTGTTCAGGAAAACACAAAAGCTGCTTGACCGGTATTTGTTTCTGTTTTTTGCCGAAGATAAGGGCTTATTGCCCGCCAATTCGGTACAAGCGACGGTGGAGAAATGGATAAAATACAATGCCGACCCTATGAACGACTACCAATCGTTGTATAGTCGGTTTGTAAAATATTTTCATCTGCTGAATGTGGGCTACAAAGATGCCCATATCGAAATATACGCATACAATGGCGGCCTGTTTGCGGATGATGAAGTGTTGAACACCATCCGGATTGACGACAATATTTTGTTGGAACATGTGCTTATTCTTGCTCAATACGACTACGATACCGATGTAGATGTCAACATCTTAGGTCATATTTTCGAAAATAGCCTGAACGAAATCGAAGAGGTTGCCAATGAAATTGCCACAGGTGTAAAAACAACCTCAAAACGCAAACAAGACGGAGTTTTCTACACACCTCGATACATCACCCAATACATTGTAGAAAACACAGTTGGTAAATTGTGTGACGAGAAGAAAGCCGCTCTTGGCATTGGCGAAGAGCTGTTTGAATACAAACGAAAGGACAAGAAAAAAGAGGCATTGAAGATCTTTGATGTCTATCGCGAATGGTTGTTGCAAATCACAATTTTAGACCCGGCCTGTGGTAGTGGTGCATTCCTGAATATGGCTTTGGAGTTTCTGATTGCCGAACATAAATGGATAGATGACCAGCAGGATAAAATTGCCGGATTGAAAAACCACTACTCCATGGAGCTATCAATAATCGAAAACTCGATTTTGGAAAACAACCTCTTTGGCGTGGATCTCAACGAAGAGAGCGTGGAGATTGCTAAACTGTCGCTTTGGTTGCGCACGGCCAAACCTCACCGGAAATTGACCTCGCTGAACAACAACATCAAGTGCGGCAACTCTTTGATAGACGACCCCGCCATAGCGGGAGATAAAGCATTCAACTGGGAGAAGGAATTCCCTCAGGTGTTTGGCCGTAAAGTATTGGAAGAACCGACCGTCGTATTCAAAAAAGATGAAACGCCCGACTATCTGAAATTGATTAAAGAAAAAACGGCAGAAGCACAGCTGAAAGCCGAACAGGGAATTGCGCTATCGAATGAGGCTCTCGAAATTTCCAAACAATTGGCAGAGTATGTCGGGAAGCTGGAGTCTGTAACCGCTTCGGAAGCAGAAGCCGGCTATGGCTACGAGAAACGGGGTTTCGATGTGGTGATTGGGAATCCGCCGTATGTGCGATTAGAAACGATGAAAGAGTTGTCGGATCAAATGTCGAAATTAAATTATAAGACATTTGAGAAACGGGGAGATTTGTATTGCCTCTTTGTAGAAAAGGGATTTAATTTGTTGCGTGCAGGTGGCGTTATATCCTTTATTATGCCGAACAAATGGCTACAGGCCGGATATGGAAAATCGCTACGGGAATATTTTTTGCAATACGAATTAAATCAACTGATTGATTTTGGCGATATTCAGATATTTGAAGGTGCTACCACTTATCCCTGCATATTTGTGTCCCGGAAAGCAAGTCCAAAAAAGGAATTTAGAGTTTCCGTACTTAGCGAAGCCCGCAATGAAGATTTTAATTCTAATGTTATCAACTCTTCGGAAATCTTCCGGACCAACCATTTTTCGGGCGAAACGTGGGTAATATCTTCCGGCAGAGAAAAGACGTTGCTCGAAAGGCTTGCAAAGGACTACAATAAACTATCTGATTATGTTGGAGGTGAAGCATCTCGAGGCATTATTCCAGGTTTAAGCGAAGCATTTATTATTGATCTGAATCGTAAAAATGAATTGATTAAAGACCATTTTGCTTCAGACAATATTATCAATCCGATTGTAAGAGGAAGAAACATGACCAGATATGGTATACCTCAATTACATCAATGTGATTTTATAATTCTTGCAAAATATGGAAGTTATCAATTTTTGGAAACAGACTTTCCTGCAATTTATAATCATTTGATTAAATACAAAGATTTTCTTATTAAGAGGGGGCAGTGTAATGGCAGCAAACCAACTGAAGAAAAGCCATTTCCGGGGCAACATCATTGGCTCGAGTTAGATAATTGTCCAACTGAAGATTATTTGAATAAATTTAAGATACCGAAAATCATGTATCAGGCATTTCAGGTAAAACCATGCTTTATATATGATGAACAAGGCCTTTTCTGTAATAATTCGATGTGGTTTATTCCTACGAATGACAAGGGGTTACTTGCCATATTGAATTCAAAATTAGGTTGGTGGTTGATCACCAAATACTGCACTCAAATACAAAATGGAGTACAGCTTATCTGGAAATATTTCGGCCAAATTCCTATTGCACCGACAACGGAGAAACTAGCCGCCAAAGCCAACCAAATGATTGGATTACACAAAGAGTTGCAACCCCTGATTGAAAAATTCCAACGAATGCTTCAGCGGAAGTTTGACCTGGCAGATTTACCGGGTAAGTTGCAAAACTGGCATACCTTGTCGTATGCTGAGTTTGTGAAAGAGTTAAGCAAAAAGAAGATTAAACTCACTCTCGCTCAGGAAGCCGAATGGGAAGAGTATTTCCTTGCCGAACGCGAAAAAACTCAACTTCTCAAAAAACAAATTGACGAAACAGACCGCGCCATCGACCAATTGGTGTATGAGTTGTATGGGTTGACAGAAGATGAGATTAAGATAGTGGAGGGGGGAGAAGTAATTCCTAAATAAATAGCTGAATAGAAATGGGAAAATCAGACTCTTATTTCAGGGAAAATTCCGCGGATGATAAATCAGCGGGATTTTCAATGAAATTATAAGAGTGTGCAATCAGATATAGACTTCGAATTCTGGTCGTCGAACCGGATAAGCTTATAGGAACTAACAGCCTTTCAAAACGCTTCTCCGGGACTGTTTTATGAATGGATTATAATATAGATATATCTAAAATATTTGCCATAATTTGGTTTATATTTTAGATATATCTATATTTGTATAAACAAAAGACGAGATGCAAAACGATTTGTACGAACAGTCGGGTAGTGATATCATCCGGCAACTGGGAAAGCGCTACTGCGACTACCGAAAACGGATGGGATTTTCTCAAAAACAGGTTTCCGAAAGATCCGGGCTTAGTGTATTTACCATTAGTACCTTCGAAAACGGTGCTTCTACCGGTGTTACTCTGGCATCGTTTGTTAAATTGCTCAGAGCCATTGATTGTCTTGACGAAATAGGGAAACTATTGCCGGAGCTTCCGGTCAGTCCCCGCGCGCTATATCTGAAACAAAAGAAAGGGAAATAACCATGGATGAGAACGTTGTACTGGTAACGATTTGGGGTGTTTCCGTAGGATATCTCTCGTGGAATAAAAAGGAAGATCGTGCTGTTTTTGAATTCGAGCCGGATTTCCTCCAACGCAATTTGGATATTGCACCACTCACTATGTCTGTTTATTCGGCGCGAAGCCAAAAGCAAATTCCCTGGCAGGGAGACAAGGATAAGCTGTATCAGGGGTTACCGCCGGTTTTTGCAGACTCGCTTCCCGATAAATGGGGAAATTCTCTGTTCAGAGCCTGGCTCAGAGATAACAATATATCGATGAAGAAAGTGACTCCTGTCGATCACCTATCGTTTATCGGACATCGGGGCATGGGTGCGCTGGAGTATGAACCAGCCCGACAGTTGGGCGATGAGTCTGTGTTTCCGGTTGATGTTGAGCATCTTTATGCATTTGCCAAACAGGTATTGAACGACCGGCAAAAAACGGTGCTTGATGCCGGTAATTCTCTTTTGTGGCAGGATTTGATTAAAATCAGCTCATCCCCCGGAGGAAAACGGCCGAAGGCTATTGTTGCTATCAACGAAACGACAAATGAGGTAATTTCGGGTCAGGGTACTATTCCTGACGGATTTGAACATTATATTCTGAAATACAACGACAATGACTCCTTGCCTTATGCGAAGCTCGAGTATGTTTATTATCAAATGGCCCTGGAAGCGGGTATTTCGATGATGCCCTCTCAACTGCGGCCTTATGGTGGAGTGATGCATTTTCTGACACGTCGGTTTGATCGTATTGCAAATAAGCGGATACATACACAGACCCTTGCGGCTATGTCTCCCGGTTGTGATAGTTATGATGATTTGTTTGCGGTAATGCGGCGTCTGAAACTGCCGTATGAAGACCTTCGACAGCAGTATTTGCGTCTGGTTTTTAATGTTCTCGCCCGAAATGTGGATGACCATACCAAAAACATTAGCTTTTGTATGTCTGACGGCGGCGAGTGGCGTCTGTCTCCTGCTTACGACCTTACGTATAGTGTCGATTTTTCGGCTCCGTCCTACGCGAACAGGCATTCCATGTCTGTAAACGGCAAGACCGGGGATATCACCCGGGAAGATTTGGAGGCAATTGCGCAAAGAAATGACATTCCCGATTGTAAATCGCTGATAGAGATGGTTGGAGATGCTGTACAGGGCTTCGAAAAACAGGCAAAAGAGCTCGGTGTGGATAGTCAGTGGATAGATATTATCTCTTCAGACCTCGTTGTGGTATAGTATTTTTTTTACCCACTCCATTCGTTATAGAACCCATATATTCTATTTCAGCTCAATCTCAATAGCTCCGTTTTTGGCTTTTTCTCCGTAGCGTTTTTTCGCCTTTTCTGCCACTACAAAGATATACGACTTGATTTTCGATTTGTCGATGGCTTTAAATTCGTCGCGCGTAGATTCTTTGCCGTCGATGATATAGAGAGGCAAGTTGGCCTGAGCATCACTCTTCATGCTATCTCCGGCTTCGTCGGTTCTATTTTCAGAATCAACACAAACGAATCGTAGGGGCAGGGTAAACCAGACATCTACTGCCTCCCCTTTTTGCCTACCCGGTTCCCATTTCGGCATTTTGTTTACCAACTGTATCGCCGCTTTGTCGAGCGATTTAATGACTCCGCGCACAACAGACACATCTTTTATCTCTCCGGTTTTGCTGACAATAAATTTGGTAACAACCTCTCCCGATATTCTATTTGACAGGGCATAATTGGGATATTTCAGGTTTTTGCTGATAAACTCCTGCAAGGCCTCTTTTCCACCCGGAAATTCCGGCATTTGCTCTACAGTGGTAAACGGCCCAACCAGTTGTGTGACCCGCGGTTGCTCTTCCCTGTTTTCGGTGGTGTCTGTCTGCTGCGCCTGTGCAATACCAGTCAGGCAGGTTAAGACGATCAGGGTTAGCAATAGTCTTGCATACATTGGCTCAATTTTTTTTGATTTGTTTTGTGGGTATTCCGGGTGCTGCGGTAAACAATTCATATTATTCTGCCTCCAGGGGGCAATACTCTGTGTCGCTACCAACCGGAACACGCATGCCGTTGGAAATAATAATTCCGTTATCTTCCCTTTTGTCCGTCTCTATGGGTAGCGGCAATTCTCTGACGTATTCGTTTTCAAACAATTTTTTTATCTTCAGGAAATCACTCTTCTGAATCCAGGTTACGTTGCTGCTCATCTTCATGGTGATTGGGCTGTTTGATTTTCGGATAGATGTAATCTCAAATTGATGTGTTTTTGAGTGATCTTCTGCTTTCAGTATTAAACCGGGCAGGCCAAAAAGCTTCCACGGTCCCTCGCAGTTGTTCAGGGCAGGGGCGTACCAAACAGTCCAGACTTTTCCGCCGAGGCTTGTTGTGGCCTTTTTACACTCATATCCGCATACGGTGAGAGAGCCTTTTTTGAGTTTCCAGATTGGTGCGATTTTGTTTTCTTCGTAAATGTATTCATCCGGATACATAATATCGAGAGTGCTTATTTTTCCTGTGGGATGATTTTTATAAAGAACAGGTGTGAATACGTATTTTTTTGTCAGGTAGTTTTTGTACTCTTTGCCAGTTTCCTCTTTTGCTAATTGTTCGTCGGAATATAGCTGGCGAATACTGTCGGCCCTGTACAGGTTGAGGTCGCAGAATTTTGATATCTTTCCGTTGAACTGCAATAGCGTTGTGTAGATCTCTGCTTTTTTCTTATTCGTGTTTGACTTATTATAGGGGGCATTGATGGTGTATTTGTAGATGCATTCCATCTCTGCATTTTCCAGATCAATAGTGGACTCATCTCCGGATTTGTTGGTAGATGAACGTCTAACGGGTTTTTTCCTTTCGGGATCAACAGCATTATACTCATAAGGTAAGAAATCTGCAATTCTCTTTGTTATCATATCCCCTGCCCAACGGATTGACAGCACATCGTAGTAGCCATCGGGTTTGAAATAAACCATTCTATCGAGAAAGTTTACCCGGCTGTATGTGTATCTGGAAAATCCGGTTTTTATTCCGACGAATATGTCATAAGGATAGTTAAGAAATTTTTTTCCGTCTCTGTTGATTACTACATCGTTGTAGTTCAGTAGTTGACCTTTATAGTCGGTGATTCTGAAATTCTCTTCTTCCAGGCTGTGTGTCCATAGTGATCTGAAAAAATGCATTCTCGATCCCTTGTATGCATTGTACCTTGCCAATTCGTATTTGGGCCTGAGTGTGCTGTCTGTAGCTGTTGTGTCGACAAACATATAACTCCCTTCATACAGGGTTGCATCTTTTATCCAGATGTGTTTGAATGCATCGAGGTAAAAGGTGATTCTGTACCCCAATAGTTTGTTGTTGATCCGAATCGGATTTTTAGCATAAGCCTCCAGTGTGTCTTTGCATCTCGTGTAGTTAAACGATATATCTTCTTCGTTTTCGATAATGCATTTTCTTGGGTCGTAGTCGGCACCGAGAAATTCTTTCTTGAACAATTGCAAATATTCGCGTCTCTTCGAATTTTTTCCTACTACTTTTATTTCGTTCAGAGAGTAGGCTTTGGGTTTTAATAGAATAGTTAACGGATTGCCACTCGTCGGGTTTGCAATTGTATGCGTATTGTATCCTATTGCGCTGATTGTAAGAGGCATGTCTTTGTATCTGCTGGCGTTGAGCTCAAAGTTTCCGTCCTGATCGCTTATGGCGACAGCCATAGTTCCGTTGAAATAGATGTAAGCGGCATGCACCCCCTTTCGGGTGTTGTTGTCCAGCACTTTTCCTTTGACAATCTGGCTGTGGCAAATAGCTGCCGACAGCGTAAGCAGAAGTAGAGAGATTAGTTTTTTCATGGATATAGAGGGGATTTCGGTCACTTCCTTTTTGTTATTCCGGATAAGATTTGGCAGTAGTTGCAAAATAATAAATCTGCAACTATTGCTTTTTTAAGGTAATCACAACTGCTCCGTTTTTGCCTTTTTCGCCGTACTTTTCTTTCGCCGTTTCATTTTTAAGTATGGAAACTGATTGAATTCTGTCCTTCGGTATTGCTTTAAACTCTTCCTGAGTCAATTCTTTGTCATCGATAATAAATAATGGCAGGTCTTGAAGAGCAGTCGGCCCGATGTAGTTATCGCCATAGTCGTTAGATTTTGTTACGCCCAGAAATTTGTAGCGAACAGGCAGGGTAAACCAGACATCTACCGGTGAACCTTTTTGCATACCCGGTTTCCATTTGGGCATACTGTTTACTACCCGTAATGCCTCTTTATCCAGAGATTCGCACACGCTTTTCAGGATCGTGGCCTCTTTTACATCTCCTGTTTTTGATACGATGAATTTCACCATAACTGTGCCGGAAATTCCTCTTTGCATTGCCTCAATCGGATATCTTAAGCTTTTGCCGATAAAATTGAACAACTCAACTTGTCCGCCTTCATACTCCGGCATTTGCTCTACTACCATATATGGGCCATCTCCTTGTGCAGGGGTTGATATGGCTGGTTTTGATACGATTGAATCGCTCGTTTGAGCTTGCGCAAAAGCGGTTGTTAAGCCTAAGAAGGACAGGATTATCAGCGGTTTTGTTCTCATATTTATGGTTAAATTGTATTTCAATGGTTAATATGAGCAA